>Ga0126342_10009545_pt1 | contig 17389 bp, 16 predicted proteins | sample Cyp1metagenome_FD_92528 | JGI IMG/M metagenome (GOLD analysis project Ga0126342, IMG submission 92528) | Coral microbial communities from Lord Howe Island, Old Settlement Bay, Australia - Cyphastrea 1 metagenome | ecosystem: Host-associated > Invertebrates > Cnidaria > Coral ... | reverse complement strand
GCGTTCTTGTGCACCTTCCATTTCAACATGACACTTTGGTACGCTTCTGAGGCCTCCCGGTAACCTAAAGTGAGGTCCGAACGCATATCCCACAAAAAAACCTTCTCCCACGAAACTTCATAGTTTTAGTAATATGCTGGAAACCCACAGCGTTTTGCTTGCACGTTTCCTAGAATCGGATTCCTGTATATCAATGGCTAAACAGGCAAATGTTTCCTATAGAATTCCCAACAATGAATCAAGCCAATGAAGCTGTATCCATCCCTCGTCATGCTTCGTGCCTGGCATATTTCCCGCCAATCCATTTAAACATTGCCTAAAACAGATGATCATATATTAAAAACATATAATAACAAGTATAATATATATATATATAGCTATATATATATATATGTACATGTTACATACTATATATATGTATATATATATATATACATATATAATATATACATATATAATATATATAATTTATAAAAACATATATATATATAATTTATATAAACATAATATATATAATATGTATGTATATATATATATGTAAATTATACATACATATATATATATATATACATATATATATATACATATATACATATATATATATATACATATATATATATGTATATATATATATATATACACTTCTAATTATTGCTTGTATACATAAATATAAGTATACATTTCATACATACAGAATCACAGAGGTGTCATACCTCTTGGCACCAGCGTCTTCGGATCCTCGTCGCCACTGGAGTCGGCTTCAAGGTCATGCCTGGGGATGGGTCAAAACTGGTCAAAAGCCTTGTACTCAAACGTGGTTCACATCAAAATAGCTGGTAGTTCTGGATGTTCATCCACCTAAAAATAGGGTATTTATAGGTATCTATAAGTATTGATCCATGGCCAAATGAAGACAAGAACTGGATATAATATATTACAAGATGCTCGATCTTCCTGGTGCTTGGAAATGGGGAAAGGATCCATGAGAACTCTTAGCAATCATCCCATTCCCCCATTCTCTACTGAGCACTGTAAGTTAATGACCTATCTGTTCCAAATGCCGCGCCTCTGTGGAACCTGTTGAAGCTAATTCTGGGGTTTAAATGCAACATGTTTCCTCCGGAAGACCTTCGTACTGTGTGGGCAAATAAAAACCATTGTTCTTATCGGTTTGAAGCATCAAACATGGTGGTGTAAGCAGCAAAAAAACACATTAACAGCTGAAGGATATTGGAAGAAGGGTACCATGGGCACATGATAGGAGAAGAAATATACCACACATTACCACACATGTGCACGTGTGGATGAACATACATGGATACACATGCATATGTCCACATGGAGTCTGTCTCGAAATAAGGCACCCCATTTTTTCATGGTTTATCACCATTTGCACAAGTAAATTTGTCATTGTTGTTAACTAACCAACAATATGTTTTTTTTTTGGGGGGTGTCCGACAAGTCATAGGGGTATCCCCAGTTCTCATCCATTTATAGATGGATTTTCATTAAAATAGATGGATTTCATGAAATCTTTACCATTTATAGATGATTTTTCTCATCCATTGATGGATTTCTAGAATGGATCCATGGTTTTTTGACCATCTCTGGGGGAATCATCTGGCCCCACCTGTAGAGGCAATCAGGGCCAAGTCGGCAGGACCTATCCGGATATGCACGGGGCTTGCGGCGAGCCGCTTAAAGCTCGGCGCGGTTGGAAAAGCCACGAAAAAACCATGGGAAAAATGGTGATTTCATAGGCGCGGTTGGGAAATTACTATGAAGTTATGGCATGTTATGGCAACAAAAATGGCACTATCATGTGATGGCGAAGTTGGTTTTGAATTCAAATGGGTTGTTTCATAACTACCATAGGATTCATGGAGGATACATAGTTGAAAGTTCAGGCATGTTGGGATAAAAATAATATATGCGGTCCCAACCATCATTTTCCAGTGATGTCGCAGTGAATGCATTGACATGGAAAAAACATGAGGAAATTAGCAGTAATGTGGTTAAAACAATGTCATAAACCATGCCATTTTTGGTTGAACAACCACCCATTTTTGAATAGTGTCATTGGGGATGGTTTATTTGTTTTTTTGACCACAGTATTGTTGGCTTTGCTCTTATCCTAGATTGAAGTTGTTTTTTCATATATGGGGAAAAATATGATAAAATTGAATATAATCATGGAGGATATCCGAACACGTATTTTGAATAGTCTTGATGGGGATGGATGCTACCACAAATGGGACATGACTTCCACGATTTGGGAACATGATTTCACGATATTTCACTCACAAGCTTGGTGAGTCATGGTAAGTCTATGTAGGTAGGTCTGGAAGATCTTTTGACAACTGTTGTAAATCTGCAGAATTTGGAATTTGGAGGTACTTGTCTTACAAGTCTCATGAATCCCAAACCTGATTTGTATTGCGAAACCATCCCAACAGGAACTGCTGGATGAACTATGATGAATCAAAAAATAGTAAATATGGAAATAGCTTACACAAGTCTTAAGTGATCAATGGTGGTGTATGAATAGACTGGCGAGTGGACACTTCAGGATCTGCGAGTGTAGTCGGTGGAGTCCGACCATCCCCATTCCCAAACTCAACGGATTCACAAAGAACAACTCGAACCATAGGATTTGGTAATCCAGGGAACCCCAACCCCCCCCCTGTGAGGAATCTGTGACCTGTTGCCAAACCACTTCAATTCAAGTGTCAACTCAAACCACTTCCCCCAAGATCTTCGGAGCTGCACCCGCTGGCAAAGAACTGGCAGGGCAGCAGTCTGCATGCAGCTTTCTTCTCCTCCTGGCTGCTGGCAGAACATGGATCTGGGTCAAAACCCAGCCTTGGTGAACATCGAAAAGCCTGAAATGGCTGGTTTTTTTTAGATCTTCATCACACAGATCATTTTTTAGATTATATATCATATATTATAATCGATTATAACGGGTTGTCTTCATGGGTATGGGTCAATAATTGATAGGTCTTGACCCAGCCAGCCATTTCTTGCCCTCTGTGGCTTGACCGCACTTTTGGGGATCATCTCTTCCGATCTTTCGCCCACCTCCCCGTGAGCAAAGTCGCACGGTGTTCTGCGGCAATGGCCTTTCAGCCAGAATTTGCCTCGACTTTCGCGAACGAAAACGAGAAAATGGTCGGTTTCCCCGGATCAGCCACAAGAAATCACCAGAAAAAAGGGGACCTACGACCTGCCAGGGGGATTTTCACGAATTTCGAAGTGGGATGATCTATGGACTGGCTCATAGATTGATATGTTAATCTGCCAAGGAACATATGGGTGTAAACACTATGCTATCTATTGTTCTTGTCATGCACGTTTCTTATCAGTTAATAGTGTCATCGTTGTTACTGATATTACCGGTCTTGCTATTGTTGTAAGTATGTATACAAGGTTGTGCCCCCACCCCACCCAGTTATAACCTGGTATAGTTTCATCACATTAACTATCGTTATATTATGCTATATTCCCCATAAACCCTAGTTGATCTAGTTATAAATTAACTTAGCTATCTAGGAGATCCACCTTGTATTTCGGCAGACATGGAGCGTGATGATCATGATGATGATGATGATGATGATTATGATGACGATGAAGAAACTGAAGACAAATATAATGATGATAATTTATGAATATTGAACTGACTCCTCCGGATGAGATGATGGTGAACTATCTGTCAACTCATTCATACCCAGAAATCATGGTCGCTTCAACAGACGGATACGTTGTGGATATGAATCATACTGGATACACCCAGGGTATATAATGTATATAGTAAAAAACATATAATTCATACACACAAATGAGTGAATACCATCGTAAAATGCCGCATCGTTAAACACATTTAAGTGCCCATACGAATCAAACCTGGCTGCGTCTGAGCGACAAATCAGAGTTTTGTCACTCGTTGGCATCCTGCGGTCCGACGCGGCCGCGAGTTGAAACCCAGAAAAACGGTTGAGAAACACCCAGAAATAAAATATATCCAGATTATATATATATATATATATTTATTATACAATATATATTATATATCAAATATATATTATATATCCACAATATATATGATATATCCAATATAATGAATTATTTTATTATATATAATGTGGATATAATGGGATACAAAACCAAAATTAATAAGTAGGAAAATAGTTCTTTTTTTTTTAATACAGTAGAAACTGAAAACAAATCTTTCAACCAACAACTGATGGGTCTATGTTCATTTGATGGTACAACCTGCCAATCTTGATGCCTTGGTGTTTCCTATGTCATGATGCATGCTGTGGCTGGTCGGCATGTCTCTTCCAATTTCTGTGATCATATCTATGCCTACTTTATCCAGCTTTATCCATCAATAACCCCAGCTAATTACAATGAGATGAGTGTACCAAGAACTAAAGCTGATCACCTACATTTGAAGGTGGCCCAGCAACAGTGACAGCCACCAAGCCTGCTTACTGAAAGGCACCGTCAAAACGCATTACCTGGCAGATGTTGAGAATTGCAGAATCTAGAGCTTTGCCGCAAACCTACGCGTGTACCCTCTGGTAAGCTAACAGTTTGCTATGGTATCAATGGCCCATGAAAATAGATGGTTTACCTACTAAAAATCTAAAAATGGTGATTTTCCATAGCTATGTTAAATTACCAGAGAGTAAATATGTAAAAATGCGTCTGTTTGTACTACGCGTATACATTATGTACACACAAAGACACCCAAACATGTGCATTCGTTTTATGTACATTATCGTCATTGTCATCCTGATGCTCACCAGCATTGATCATCATATATCATCATCCATTGTCACGAATCCTTCTAATCATCACTAGCATGTTGCAACAGTATGAGACAAACACGTGACCACAGTCAGACCCTCAAGTCGGTCACATTAATCACGAACTCAATCAGTTGTGGCCTTACTCCAAAAAAAAACGTCAGACTCAGAAAGTCCTCATACATGCAAATGGAATGTATTATAGTGTACTATATATACAGTGTATATATATATATACGGAGGTTTCCAGAAATAGGGGTACCCCGAGTTCTCATCCATTTATAGACGGATGTTCCATGATTCATAAACCAACCAGCTATTGGGAATCTCCCTATTTATGGAAACCCCCCATATATAGAATGGTAGCTCCTTAACCGTTAAGCAGCAAGGCCGGCGAATTCCTGAGCCAAGAAACGGTCGGAACCGGCGCAGTTTCACGGGCGCACGGGAGGGTCTTGAGCCAATCTGACGCCAAGGAAGATACGATTTTCTGATCAAACGATCAATGGATTGGTTTAAGGGAAAATCTACAGGAAACCATAGTTTTTACCATCAAATATAGGGGTTTCCTGTAAATTTTCCCATCATTCAAATCTATGAAACAAGGACAGGACTAACATGATATAAGAACCAATATAGGACACTAACATAATCTGGAAAAATCTTCAATCATAGACTATATAAATATGATTAAATATTATTAAATATGATTAACCATGATTAAATTTATGATTAAATATGATTATATATATATATTTATGTATACATCACACATTGTTTATTTGTTGCAGAGGTGTCACTAGATGTCTACACTCCATTATCTTCTTTGAGTCACAAACATTCTAGCTATTCCTCACCAAACATGCAGGGTTTTCCGATGATGAACACCTGTAACCATGCCCAGTCTTCATGCGGCCTTCACACATTTCCAATATATAGACAACAAATTGACAACAAAAGGCACTTGTAGTGATTGCAGTGATCAAACGCAGATGTTTTGATGTATACTACCACATACTACTATACTCTTTTTCCAAAGAACATGTATACAGTACACACTGGGCATAACTGCATGGCTAATCATGCAAGGTGGTGCCCCCCCCCACTTACAAGCTGGTTTGTAAACCCATTAACATCCATGAACTATAGGTCTATCTACCATCAACATCCAGTTGAACCTACTTATGAAGCAACTTAGCCATGGGACACCACCCTGTGGTTATTTAAACTACAGTAATCATCTACTAATTGGTGGTATACCTACCCCGAAAAATATGAAAGTCAGATGGGATCATCATCTCAACTATTGGGTAAAATAAAATTCATGTTCCAAACCACCAACCAGACAATATATTGGGTAGTATAATTTCCCATTATTCTCATTAATGCCCATTAGTGGATCATATCCCATTTATTAGTGAATAAATGACCCATTTACAGTGGGTTTACCTATTAAAAAAGGTGGTTATATAAACTAATCATCATTACCCATCGGACCCATGTACTGTATGCTATATATGGTAACATTTACCATCAATATACCCCCAATGTTAGCATATATACCAGCACCATGGATCCTATGGGTTATAATAATATAAACCTCAACACTTCACCGGGGATCCCGGTGAAGGCCCTGATCGCCTGCCGGCGCACAGCGAGCGGCAGCTGCGAAGGCCAAAAGCCGCGGGGCCGTTTTGGCGACGTTTGTGAAGCGTACAGGATTCCAGGTCTCAGAGAGAGATACCAATGGTAACCATAAGTAACCATTACTATTAGTAACCATAAGTAACCATTAGTACCATTAATCATTAGATAACATCAGTAACCATTACTGCTTGGTTATGGTTATATAGTACGATATGAACTATATATGATGATATAATTTATATAGTATTCCCCAATCATAGTTGATACTATATCTGGTTGGTGGTTGACCTACCCATCTGAAAAATATGACTTCGTCAGTTGGGATGATGAAGATCCCAAATATATGGAAATATAAAATTCATGTTCCAAACCACCAAGAAGTACTTAGCCTCTGAACAAAGAAATCACTTAGATCCAAGTACAATCATTGGCCCGAAATAGCAGTCATAAATCAGTGAGTCACCCCATTTATGGAATGATAATCCAATGAAAATAACTGGTTTCTAGATAGGTTTTTTTTACATGCTTTATCTGTCGCATATATAATTACCTAAGCCAGCCAACCAGCTCAATTGACTTTCTGTCACAGCCAAATTCGAAGGGCGGAGTCTCTGCCAGACGTGCAACATGCAGCGTGCAACGTTGATGTGTCCAACCAGGGTCCACGCTTTGTATTCTTTTTGTCAATCTTAAGTGTCCATTCATTATGAAATATGGTTGCATCTATCTTGACATTTCACACGGATAAGAAGATGTGCTGCATGTCTTCAGTGAAACTCGAAAGCAATCAGAGTCACATCGTCACATCGTGTCGCTCTGTACAGTCTGTGAGACACTGCTGGGAAGATTTGACCATCTTGAACTATAGAGTGACGAATGGGCCTGGCTGAAAAAAACACTTACCCTCCGGTAAACTAACATAGCCATGGAAAATCACCATTTTTAATGGGTAAATCCACTATAAATGACCATTTTCAATAGCTATGTTAGTTTACCAGAGGGTATGTTCTCCCCACATGTGAAAGGACTTGTGAGTATTTCCACACCGCCCTGAAAATAGATGGCGTAAAATCGCTATGTTTGGCCAATGGCGCCACCCCGAAGAGCACCGCTATTTTTGGGGGCTACTGCGGGTGGAGATGCCATCTGCAATTTTTTTTGCCATCCATTTGCACAGTGGAGTAATTTGATGGGTCCATGGCTACCCCAGTGGAGCTACGCCAAGTGTCTGCTGTGATCATGGCATTGGAGGACGGAAGTTTGATACTTCCGTTCTCAAGTGACACATCAATCGATATCCCCAAGCAAGGCGACTGTGTCATTGTTCAATTGGATGGTTGAATACATCGTTTGGTTCAAGTTGGCCAGTCCGCTGATTCAGTACACCTAGACCCTCCTCTAACTCTAAGTACCTCATGGAGTACACCTAGACCCTCCTCTAACTCAGTACACCTAGACTCCCATGATTTTGGGACTTTTAACATCTTTGACCCATCCAAGGTCCAAGGTCAAACCCAATTTGCATTCCTTGTCTCAGGCGCCTCTCAGAGCCTTTCTACAGTGGGCCGCTTCCTGGTGCTGAAGACTTTGGCCAAGCAAAACATCTAAAACATCTTCGATCAGTTTCACAGGTCAAGAACCATAAGTCTTGAGCAACCAAACAATATATGTGTATATATATATATATGTATATATATATATATTATGTCTTAGTAAAATCCAATCCTAGAATAGTGATTTATTTATTTTTTTCTGTATCGTTTTGGGGCTCGGTGTTGCTATAAGCATCAACCGCTGACACCTCAGCGCCACTTGGAAATCTTCGGAGAGATGGGCAACCTGAAGGTGACGCGGCGTGTTTTCGAGTCGACGTTTACGGAAAAAAAACACGTCCCGTAAAGAATATCCCCCATAGGATCCATGTATGCTATATATGGTAACATTTACCATCAATATATCCCCAATGTTAGCATATATACCATACATGGATCCTATGGGTCCTGGTTGATGATTAGTTCGGGGATTATACGAAACATCATGGGGAATATCACAATCAAAGGAATCCGTATCAAAGAATCAGTATAGCTTGGGGTTGTAATGAAAACAAAAAAACATGCTTGTGTATAGCAATCAGATGAGCAATCAGGAAAATGTTATGTTTTGAACTACTTGGTATTTGTTGATGTACTTAGACCCGACAGAAGTCCCCATGAAAATTGGTCACAAAAACAACATAGTGAATATATTGTTCCATTTTCCTAAGTACTTCGAGGGTCTAGGTGTATATGTAAACACATGTTTGTTACAGGACCATATATTTAGTTTGCGAACTCTCCATTTTGGGTGCTTAGATCATGTAATTTGCTGGCATTTTATATAAGGTACCCCAGGTTGACCCATTTGTTGTAAAAAACCAATCACCAACCTTGTTTTGGGATACTTTTTTTGATGGTTGATGGCATTGGGCTTGCCACATTACCGCTCGAGTTTCAAATTAATGTAAATGCCAAAAGAAACAATACACACATTATATATATATATGTACAGCCAACCATGACTCAATGATACCCCCAGTTTTCGAAGTTCCTTTGATAACTCGTGAAAAAACATCCACAGTCCTCCACCTCCAGGCTATGTAAGCCACAGTCCTCTGGAACCCAGTTTTGACCCAAGGTATGTCAAGGTTTTGACCCATAAAATTGAAGGTTAACCATCCAAGAGAGGGGTCAAAACTGGGTTCCAGGTATATATGTATATAATATATATATATATATCTGGCTATTTAACATAGCCATGGTATTTATCCACGAAAAAACATAGAGGTTTCTAGCAAAATCATCTGTAAATGGTGCCATGTCTTCCATAGTTATGGTAAATAACCAGAGGGTACATAGTGTTCCAATTCTCTGGTGATATCCCCATGAACTCCCATGGAAATCACCATGGAAATCGCCATGGAAACTGGAGACATCTGTGGCGCCCTGGGGTCACGGCTCAAACTTCGTGGGAGATCCAACCGAAGGCAGTTGAGGTGACGACTTGGAGACGGCAAGACCTATGAATCCATCGCTTTGGATTCCAGACTTACCCTGGTTGGTGGTGACTTACCCATCTTGAAAAATATGTTTGTCAACGGGTTTCGGATGACATCCCATATATGAAATGGACAATTAAAAATGTTTGAAACCACCAACCAGATCCCCAAATTGTAATTGTTTCTTTAATCACATCCCCCTTTTTTAATGTTTTTGACACAGCTCTATGATCTCAGTGATAGTTCAATTCATCTCCAGCCTACCTTGTACCATGGTTTCCGGTGAAGTCGTTATAATTTATCCAATTACTGTAGATGATGTACCACTTAGTTGTTTGATTCAAAAGCATCAACATGGGAGATCTAATCAACAAATATTACATTCAAATGGATTTACAGGAACATTTGAAAGGAACACATGGTATTTATACCCAAAGATGTAGGGAAATCCCGTATTTGTTGCCCTTAAAAATACTTCTGGTGACGAATGGGTGTATCAGGATTTGACCATTGAAGGGTCTGGCTGCAACTTGGAAACTCAAAAAAATCCACTCGTTGGGTAAATCGAAGAAATTCAAGGAAATGTATAAATCCCTGGCATTTGTTAAGGTTCCAATCGCCGGATCATGGGAAGTGTTCCATCACTTTCGTTTTTTCACAACGGGGATCCCAGAGCTCAATTCATAATCCCAAAGCAGCTATAGAAAATCATCAAACATCAATAATTCATCAATGTATATACACCGTCACCATAGCAAATGGTAAAATAAACTATAAGTTGGCGAATCACCCATATCAAATAGTGAAAAGTGAAACCAAAGTTGCTGAACGACCCATATCAAATGGTTAAACAAACATAGCTGAAACAGAAACAGAAACATCCACACTGATTAGATCAGCAGTAAACTTCAGAGGTAAACTGGTCACTGGGAAGTGCCTGGCAGTGGCACGGGAATGCGATCCGGGGCGCCTAACCTGGCAGCTGGCAGGAGTCTGGCGGAGTCTGGCACCTACCCGGGAAATCAACAGTTTGGGAAAACATGTCCCATTTGTAGCTGGTTGGTGGTTGACCTACCCATCTGAAAAATATGGCTTCGTCAGTTGGGATGATGATTCCCAATATCTGGAAAGTCATAAAAATCATGTTCCAAACCACCAACCAGGTAGGTGATTTACCATGATTTACCTAAGACAAATCCTGATTTTCAGTTATGTTGGTTTACTGGAGGGTATCCACCAAGGAAATGGATGTAGTCCCATTCCCGTAATATTAGATATCCCCATGGTATGGTTCGAAAAAGGTCCTGAACAGGTGTAAATAATTAACACACAATATGGTTTATGATGTTTGATAATAGTTCATAGGGAGAAGGGATTTGAGCAGTGGTCAAAGCCCTCTGTCATTCGTTTATACTGGTTGATATATAGCGGGCTGCCCATCATGGGTTGTGATAGCCCCGAATAAACTGGGCAGTGTGACCCCTTATATCCCTATGATAAACAATCAACAAGGGTTTTGGTCACTGCTCGTTTCTGAGGTAGTTTCCCTACTCTAGGATTTGTGGAACATTGGGATGTTTTACCAGCGAAGCAAACAGCAAAAGGTCCCATGACTCTTTCACGCTGACCTTGGGTCTGGGATGATTTCCCCATCCCGGATTGACTGAAAAACATCATGAACTGGTACCCTCTGGTAAACATACAAAAAGCTATTGAACATGGCCCATTTATAGTGGAATTACCCATTCAACATGGTGGATCTTTCCATAGTTACGTAAACGTTTACCAGAGGGTAAATCGTCACGAGATGTGTTTTTTTGCACAACACAACTCATGATTCATGATTGGTTCCTTGGATGAAATATGTTCTATACATTTGTCTGGATCAACTATATATAATATTCACCGAATATCATATGGCCCAAATGGGGATAGGCAAACCCCGGTACCTGACAACAATTTACAGCGACATCGCAGTGAGGTTGTTGTGATTACTGTACTCCAGATATACTTCGTGAAAATTGGTCAAAGTCCCAAAATAATGATACTGTATATTAATATATATTAATCATTTTTTCAAAGTACATACTTTGAGGGTCTGGGTACACATCCAAGAGTATGAGCAGTTCAACGAATTGCATTTCCAGATGTATTTCAATAGCATCATTCTATAGCTATATACGAACCCATACACATTATTTAAAAAAGTACAGTCCATTGCCATCTCATATTCCAGTCCATTCCCTGGCTCTAGTAACCCTCAACAAAAAGCTAGAAACGTATAAAATCCCACTAAAAACTAGATGATGATTGTTGCTTTCATGACTGTTCATTTTTTTGGAGGGCTGACTTGATATATATATATATATAAAGATGTATATAAAGTTCTCCTCCCTCAACCGCCAAGCCTTTCGTCCACAGAAGGAGCCAGGTGGGCGTATTGATGGAGCGCTGCGCGACCTCGGGATCCAACAAAACACCGCCATGGGGGTGACGGGGTGACCTGGGCCTTTAGGATTTAAGGTCGACAGATCTCCAAAAACCACGAGAAAAAAAGTGGGTTCCTTTACCCATTGGATCCATGGTGCTGCTATATATGGTAACATGGATCCCATCAATATACCCCCTTTATGTTAGCATATATACCAGCACCATGGATCCTATGGGTTAGAACATTGAAAATGTAGGATCCCGAAAGTATGCAAACAGCTTCAATGACTAATTTTATCTAGGAATCCCTTTAAGCGATAGTGACGAAAATCAATGATGAACCATGAAACACAATTGGTATACCCTCTGGTTATGACTAACATAGCCATGGAAAATCCCAACCATAAATGGAGGTATTAATAGGAAAATCATCTATGAATGGGCCATCTATACCATGGCTATGTTAAATAACCAGATGGTACCCTCTGGAAAATTAACATAGGCCCTGGCAGATAGGGGTTGGAAGACTAGTTTCCATTGAAAAATGGCTATTTTCAAGGTCTATGTTTATTTACCAGAGGGTATATGTTTATATATCTTTAGTCTGATTTAGTGGTGTTCCGTTTTTGGATGAAACATGATGAAACCAGATCGTTCACGTGTCTCAGTCTGGCGGAAGCATTCCACCAAAAAACAAGATGATTGGTGAAAGATGTGAAAGGTATCAAGTGATCATCGCATTCTAGGCACTCAACAGTCAAGCAACATGTCAATGGATTGGTTTAAGGGAACATCTACAGGAAACTGTTGAGTTTATCCTCCAACATAGGATGCTTCCTGTACCATGTAGATGTTCCCTTCATCCAATTCTTGGCTTAAATGGAACCATCCGCGCAAATCAACTGCAGTGATGTGTTTCTTGGTGAAACCACAAATTGTATAACTCAAGATTTCAAACCAAAGTCATCCACGTTGAACCAACAGTTTCAACCAGTTTGAACCAATTGCCTAGGGACTCAAAGTCCAGCTGTCAATCATCAGTTTCCCAATGAATATAGCCATAAAATGGGTATGCCATGGTGTATATTATATACCCCTTTCTGGACTAAGCCACATCACATTGTTGTTTACAGTTGCAACATACAAAAATTAGTGTAGACATCATTTGTTTCCTCATCATTAGTCCCTTACATGTCTGTGTGTATATCATGTAGGAAAGCCAACCAAAAAAAAAAAACATCCCTGACATGTTACCATCCAGACTTTATCACCGCCAGGTGACTTTGCACTTTTCGCTTCACCTGGCTGGGTCGTGGCTTGTGAAGGGTGGGGAAGGGTGGGTCCCAGGGCTGCAGTGGATGGTGAAAAACCTCAAATCTGGAATTCACATCTTTCTGTGTGGTTTCAAACTCATTTGAGATCATTTTGGGTAAGTATATACAGTAATACATGGTTTTTGGATCCGGATTAGAACATGATGCTTTGCGCAACCAGAACTACTGGGAATGCGCGGAGACGCTTGTAACTACATGGAACATGGCTTACAATCTTTGATGCTTCAATGATGTGACCCATAGGATCCATGTATGCTATATATGGTAACATTTACCATCAATATACCCCAAATGTTAGCATATATACCATACATGGATCCTATGGGTGAAGCAGGGATGTGATCAGTGAAGAAACTAGTCATCAGACCGGTCAGCAAATCACATAACCATGGAAAGAGAGATATGACGATCGGAAGCCAAGGAAACACCCGTCATAAACACCAAACATAGAGATGGAACTGTGACCAAATGGAGACGACACAGTTTAACTAATGGAACATCAACATGTATATACATACACATCTATATATATATACTGGTTGGTGGTTTCAACCCTCTGAAGAATATGAAAGTCAATTGGGATGATGACATTCCCAATATATGGAAAAATAAAAGCCATGTTCCAAACCACCAACCAGGAAGTAATTAGCCCCTGGTAATCTGTTACATAGCTATGGTATCAATGGCCCATGGAAACAGTTGATTTACTTATTAAAGATGGTGATTTTCCAGAGCAGACTGATTTGACTGAACCACAAGTGGCAGGGGGATGAAACGGTATATCGACAGATATCGACAGATTTGGTCAAAAAACATCCCAGATTTTGCTCGGGGATTTTGCTCCACAAAGGCGTAAATAAAGAGGTATTGCCGCACAATCATTGACCTCCTCCCTGGAGTAAATATACTTAGACTCTCCAAGGCCTGAAAAACTTGAAAACAGGTTCCGCATGGGTAAAAGATGGTAGTCCCAACATCATGGGTATAACGAACCAATCTTTCTAGGTGGGGTCTAGGGAAGCCTCATCACAATGCCATTCATCTTCAATGTGAAAATGAGGTTACCTGATCCTAGAATTCATTCCCAGCAAATAGATCGTCTAAACATTGAAACAGGAGGATATCGTTTATAGCTAAAATATATAGTTCTTGTTTCTGTGCATACCTATCTACACAGTATCTACATCATTTTACATGTACATAAACAAAAAAAACAAATACATATATATATATATATGAGTTTGTCTGATTTTTTTTCCAAAATCCATTGGCACCAAATCCCATGGTTTATCCAAGACCGGGCCCCGCTGCCGAACCTTCAAACTGTGGTCTCGTAGCTCTCGCACCATTTCCATGCCTGGTGCCCATGTTTTACTGAAGCCATGCCCAAAATCTACCTGTTGAGTGCAGGCTTCCAAGGACTATAGTGTTCAATGGAAGAAAAATGATATTGACATTGATATTGATATTGATATTGATATTGATATTGATTTGATATTGATTAACATGATACCCGTATCTATTCAAATGCCTATGCCCTTAAAAGCCGTTGCTGTGGCTGGAGAAATCACCTTGTCAACTGTCTAGGTTTAAGGGAGCATTTGCAGGAAAGCTCTGTTTTTTTCATGTTTTTCCCACAAGTTATGCGAGTTTCAGATGTTCCAATTCTGAAAACCTCCCAGTCATTTGGTATACCCACTGGTAATCAAAGATGGCAGCGGAAATGTCTACCATTTATAGAGGACTCTCCCATTAAAACCTCTATTTATAGATGTCCAATTGCCACTTTTGATTGCGGGTAAAACAGAGCCGGAACCTTTCCCAACCCCCCGACCTGTCAAATGTGTTCCCAACCCGATTTGCTAAACCAGAATTCACGGATGGGCAAGTCCATTGACAAACGGCCCCTATGGTAATTCAAGATAGCTATTGAAAATGAGCCATTTATAATTAGTGGATTTGATTTACCCATTGAAAATGGTGATTTTCCATAGTTATGTTAGATTACCAGAGGGTAGGTCACTATGATCCAGTCATTTCGTGGGGTGCTGACAGAATGAATCCTGCCATATCCTGCCTGATTGGAACCAGTTGCCAGAGACACACATCTTTGGCATCTGGATTTGACTATATTTGAATGCCCCCATGGCCGCAATCCAATTTTTGTTCCGCAATTCTGGTTCAAACGGGACGCATGTTGGGAAATAGGCCCATTCTTGCAGAGTTCCGTACACAAACATTCCATCCCTGACCCAAGATATCCTGTATAAAACAAAAGACAGACCATCCAACCAAAATGGGAAAAACAAACAGTAATTAGCCTTCCAAATCCAATGAATGGCCTTGTCCATGTTAGTTGGCGTGAATATTTCGTCATGCTCACCTCGCCTCCCGTCGAAGGTTGAACCACCAGCTTCCTGAGTCACTTCACCCTATCCCAACCCCAAATAGTTAGGAAATGGATGTTCATAAAATTTCATAAATGTTCTAATCCCCCCGAAAATACATGAAAATACGGGATCTCATCGGCTTTAAGGCACCACTTGAAAACCCATTTCCATATCATTTTTCCTGTGTTTAAAGTTCCATACCCTCTGGTAATTTCTTACATAGCTGTGGAAAATCATTTTTTTCACATACCCCCACCCGTCATTCAATGATCAAGTTGCAGGTCAAATTCACCCACTGGTATGAAAGGCACCCACAACTGAAAATCGGAGTAGACTCAGGTAGACCGTTTCAAGAGCCTTACTGTATTATCCTTGCAGCAAATGAACCCGTTCACTTCTATCCACCGTGCGGCATCCTGGACCGAGGCAGCAAACAACGGTTTGCTGCGCAAAAAAAAAATGGCACCGAGAGCACACGTGTTAAATGTTTTGTGGCATCGCATAGCTGAAACATATTTCATATTCTGTCAACGTAGCCAAAACTGCACCCATTTTCACTTCCACCCGCTTTGAAGAACACCGGGGTGTATCCGAAGGCTCTCTGGCCATGGAGACTCATTCATTTGTCTAGACCCTTTAAATATCTGGAAAAAATGTGGTTATAACGGTTACCATGGTATATAATGTTATATGCCCATTCTATCCTTTTTGCTTTGCCAATTTTCATGGGCACCTGGAAGGTCTACGTATGCAGCATCAATTTTCCCGAGTTTCCCAAAAGAGTCATTAGAGATCATCCCAAATATCATGGGGATCCATTCAAATAAATCTCCAACAAAGGTAAGGTGACCCATGGTGACCCGTTCAACAATCATCAAGAATATATCAATAGGCTATCACCTGTATCACCTGATAAATAGATAAATAGATGGATGGATAGATAGATAGATACATAGATAGATAGATAGATAGGTAGGTAGATAGATAGATAGATAGGCACTCGTGCAATCAACCCTACGTGTGACAAACCTTGCGTGACAAACATGAACAAAAAGCTACCAGGCATAGTGCTGAAAATTACCTGTTTTGTTTAAGTTTCTGGCTATGCAAAACTAAGAACATTTTTTGTTAATAAACCATTGCCGCGCAAGACAACTAGACAAAATTGTCTGAATTCCAAACCCCCTGTCACTGATCACGTGGAATGGCAACGCTGAATGAGCATTCCAACGCATCATGAATAGAAACTAGGTCTTTTTCAAGAAAAGACTTATTCCTCTTCTATCCATGAAATCAAGTCGCAAACAAACCTGCTCAACTGCTGAGTTCCGGACCCTTGTCACTGAGCAGACAGTTGAGCAATCAATGTGACAAACATCAACAAATCATCCCGTTGTACATTTTTCGAAGATTGGTTTTTCATCTTTCAGGAAGAAAAAATGACATTCCAAGATTTGCCACAGATGCCTAATGTCTAGACCCTCTTCACTGAGCAGCAGAAATGACAGCGGAACAGCCATTCCACTTGATCACCAATAGAAATTGCATGTTTTGATTCCAAGAATGTACTTCAGATTCTACCTTGCAATAGCATGGTTTGGTCCTTTCATTAAAAAAAAACATTGCATGAGAAGATCTGTTCACATGCTGAGTTCAGGGACCGTGTCACTGAGCAGCCGAACCATCAATGTGACAATGAACAATTTCTACGGTCCAAAATTGGAAATGCTGTATATTTCTCTC
>Ga0126342_10009544_pt1 | contig 17390 bp, 7 predicted proteins | sample Cyp1metagenome_FD_92528 | JGI IMG/M metagenome (GOLD analysis project Ga0126342, IMG submission 92528) | Coral microbial communities from Lord Howe Island, Old Settlement Bay, Australia - Cyphastrea 1 metagenome | ecosystem: Host-associated > Invertebrates > Cnidaria > Coral ... | reverse complement strand
GTCGCGGTTGGGATCTGGACTGCGAGGAGGAGGAGGCGGAGGAGATGGAGAAGGAGGATGCGGAGGCGGAGGAGGAGAACAGCTCTGATAAAATCTAACAACCCTCACCTGGCAGGTGGGGAATAACCATGAAAATAACTGGTGTTTCAGGCTTTAAGCGTAAACAAAAACATCGAATTCTTAATGCTGGATATGCCAGCAATTGGCCTGACATTTTGCTGCTACTATGTACATATATAATCATATATATATATATATATACATATATGTATCATAAATGCTTAAACAACAAAAGCATCATCAACTCTATCAAGGTATCCCCTGAAACTTTCCACACTCCATTGAAATGGGCCGAAAATCCTGCTCTGCACTGAGGCTTATGTCCTATATGCCATGGAATCATGGTTTCCTGCAGCGTTTGTAGACCATTGTCCGAACGGGAAACCATCGGAGTTTTCCATGTCTACCGGATTTTTTTCCCGGAGCTGAGAGATTTTTGGATAAAGCCAACAGAAACGGGAGATGGTGCAGCTATGGCCATGGCTATTAGTGAACTAACTGGTTAATTTCTATGGGATAATATATACATTCTATAAATTGATGGGGTTATATATAAGTACTTATAACTGGTATAACTTGGGCCTTAACTGTGATGATGGTGTAGCAAAATTTCGCATTGCCTGCCTTGGTGAAGTTTTACCCTCTACCGCTATGGAAGCTATGGTCCATACCTGGTAGCCTGATTTTCCGGTTTTCCTCACGGTGGAGCCAGCGAAATCCGAATCACCAGTTGGTACAGTGACTGAGCCCGTTACGTTATACCAGTTATAAGTACTTATATATAACTCCATCAATTTATAGAATGTATATATTATCCCATAGATTTATAACCAGTTAGATCCAGTTAGTTCACTAAAAAATCGCCATGGCCATCAGGCCGGTAGATGGTTTATCGGATAAGAATCCCATGATATACGGATGTTCGTTTCATAGGTACCGAATGGTTCCCAACTGGTGCAGGATTTCTCTGGCCCATCCACAGTATGTGAATTTCTTGGAGCCTAAAACGATGCCAATATCCGGCTCAGTGTTTGAGGTTTTATCAACTACATGATGTCACCTCACAGGTGACATCATGTAAGGCTCTGGCAATGGGCGGCAGCTAGCCATGTTTGTTGATAAACCTTCATGTGTGGAAATTCCTTCCATATGGATCCATGGCCACTGTCTGAGAAGGTACGGCCAACCCTCCAAATTATCGTAAATTATGCCCGACTGGATCCGTAGGGCTTTAAGAATTTGGTTGTAACATGCTATAACCCTCTGACATTGGCAGAATTGGTGAAGCAAAGGGTGTGGATGATATTCCCATGTTTGCCATGTTTGATTGGTGATTCAGCCCGGCTTTGTCTGACCAGTGACTAGCTTCAGAGATTACTGAAAAATACTGAACGATGCCATTTGTTTTTGGGATCGAACCTGGGTCGTCCTGCATCTATATTCCAAATGGATGATAAGGCACCACATGTCTATGGCACCACATTTCTAAATAGTCTATAGTATTTATTTCGCAATCTAGCTGGGATATCTACAAGGTGGGGCCCTCCAGCTATGTTCGTTGATTTGTAAACCCCTATGAATACTCCAGGTATAAGTAATTACCATAGACCATAGTTTTGGGACTTATGTTGACCAACTTAGTTATCGTAAACGGGGGCCCCACTTTGTCTGGTTGGTGGTTTGGAACATTTTTAATTTCCCATTTCATATATATATATGGGATAATCCTTCCCATTGACTTGCATATTTTTCAAGATGGTTAAAACCACCAACATTTTGCCGCGCCTGGCATCGAACGTGTCGCTACCCCAAGGCTGCCAGTCAGGTGGGGAGACCGGAGACCCTCACATCAGCACCATGGATCCTTGACACGTCAGGATGGTACCCTCTGGCAAACTAACATAGCTATGGACAATTACGGTAAATCCACTATAAATGGCAATTTTCAACAGTTTCCTATGGCATGCACCATGGCCCCGTGGCCCATTTCTAGTTGATCTACTATAAATGGTCAATTTTTCTCTCGCCATGTTAGTTTACCAGTGACTATAAGTCAGTGAAATAACACCATAAATTGGAATTATAATACCAATGGTCTCTATTTAAAACCATTTATAACTGGCCTTAATTGTAGCACTTTCATCGTTTGTCAACGGGCATTTGTTTCGTGCTATGTAGGCTTTATGCCCTCATCGTAATGTTCCCATAGGACAGCCGGGCATGTCTTGTTATGTCAAAAAGTCCGGTAGACCAAACGAAAAAAAGATAATACTATGATGATTTACTATGTATGCCCTAGAAATGCCCTAAAAATGGTATGTAAATGATTGTAAATGTGCGGAATGGAGTTTGGGATTACAAAGGGATTTCGTATAGACAAAATCCATGTTGGTTTGGACCAATTATCGCGACTTCATTGGCTGACTCTCTAAAGAATAGGTGGGAGTTTGTAAAAACCCCGTGCCTATTCGTTTAGTCTTCCATGATCCTCCATGAGCCATTTTTAGTTTTCACTCGAAAAAAACGATAAGAGGAAAAAAACGATAACGTTGGTTATGTTAATGATCTGTGTCCAGACTCTTGAACTCCAAAGTTCTTGATTTTTCCATCATTCTGCGGCTATTTAGTGCTTTTGGTATCTTCCTTTTATTGTTTGCTGTCGTAATGGCGCAGATTCTGCACAAGGAAGGTGCCTGGTAGGTGGTCGCTACACTCCTTTTTTGATGATTGCCAGAAAAAAGGAACACACACACATACACACAGGATTCACGAACGATAGCAAAACGATAACTTTTGACATCAAAAATGGTCCGTGTGAGACACTGCCTTTTTTTTCCTTTTCCTCTCCCTTTCCTCTCCCTTTCCTTTTTTCCGTCTCTTCCTGTACTCTTCCTTTCCTTCTCCTTTCCTTTTTCCTGTCCTTTTTCCTTTCCTTTTTCCTTTCCTTTTCCGTTTCCTTTTCCGTTCCTTTTCCTTTCGTTTTCCTTTTTCTTTTTCCTTTCCTTTTCCTCTCCCTTTCCTGTTCTTTCCTTTCCCTTTCCTTTTCCTTTCCTTTCCCTCTCCCTTTCCGAATTCTTTCCTTTCCCTTTCCTTTTCCTTTCCTTGTTCTCTCCCTTTCCTATCCCTTTCCTATTCCTTCCTTTCCCTTCCTTTACTATTCCTGTTTTTTTTCCCTGTTCTCGCTCATGTGAATTCTTTGATCAAGGTGAAGCCAGCGCTTGGAAAAACGATAAGAGGAAAAAACACGATAACGTTTGGAAAAACCATTTGAAAGGGCTCGGGGTTTTTACAAACCTCCAGGTGGTCAACGGAATCGTCCCGAAAAGGGCCTCTTTCCAGGTAAGGATTTCAGATGCGCGAAGTCATTGGTTCAGTTCTGGCCATGAAAACAGTTGTAAATGGAGAGATAGCTCCTATAACTAGTTGGTTATACATCATCATAATCCAATAAAAATAACTGTTAGTTGGGCCATAACTGTGTTTGTTTTTCTCGTTTTTTGTCTTCCCCATTGTTGATAAACAAATCAAAAAATCTGTTGCAGCAGTGATTTCCCATTTTTGTTTCGGGATCTTGGATGTTCTTCGATGAAGGGCAGCAGACAACGCGTTATTTGTGGCGTAGATTTCCCTCATTGAGACACATGTTTTGTTATATCATATCCCCATTACAGCAACCCCCAAAAAGATGCCGAGTGTTTCGAAGATGGTACAAAAAGTGGGGCCCCCGTTTACGATAGCTAAGTAGGTGAATAACTTCAATAACTATGGTTTATGGTACTTATATGTACTTATAACTATAGTTACTGGGGATTATACACCAACTTATATCTGGGGGGCCCCACATTGTAGTTCGATGATAGTTCAGGTTTCCTACTTTTTATCGACTTTTTGGGGGATCCCCATTGTCTTACCATCTGCCCCAACTTATTTCCTGCAGATATGGACATTTATGAGTTTAACTTGTCATTTCTATGGGATAAAAAACATTCTATAAATGGGCTTTTGTTACTACTTATAACTGGTATTTCGGGCTATCTCTGTGCAGATTTTCGCTCAAATCATTCCCTTGATGTTTTTTCTCGTCCGAAAAGGATGGGAAGCACTACACCATGCTGCAAGAAGGCTGGGCAGCGCACAGCAACGACATCTGCTATTGATTGCTAAAGCAATCAAAGCCCGGTCGATGAGTTCTTATCGTAGGGTTCACTACCTGGTTTACCGAGGTTTTTGGTGACTCCTCATAGAAATCTCTGAAATCTCTATCAGTCAACAAGTATTTTCAGGGATTACAGAGGGTTTTGAACGCTGCTCATGTGTTAACAAACCTTAAAAAAAACATTCATCCCAGAGCTTGTCAGATTCAGATTTGCTGTGAAGACAAGAAGTTGGAAATGTTTGGATGACTTGGAAGTAGCTTGCTGTCTTTGACGGCCCCAAAAAATGCTGTTGCTTTCTGTATTGCAGAAATTCATATCGCCAAGGGGATCGGGATCCCTTTACCAAACCTACTGGGTCATTAATTAACCACTACAGTTTTCCTGGCCCGAAATACCAGGCAAAAGTCAGTGAAATCACCCCATAGAAATGGAATGATAAGCCCATAGAAATAACCATGTATCTTTGGTAGAGGGTTTTAACTCGTTACAATCATGTTATTTCCATATAATATACGATATGTGATTTACATATACATATTATATAAAATATACATAATACTATTTGTTGGTAGATTTATATAATTTATATATACAATATGTATCGATATGTGATTTCCCCGCCAACCACCTCAACAGGCAGCTCAATAAATATGACCCCCACAGGTAGCTCAATAGTACATGGTCACCCCTCCCCTCCCAGTAGTTATATCAGTTATGTTTGTTGGTTGAAAATAACCCCAGCTATAGATATGTCTACCATAAACCATAGCTACTGTAGCCTAGGTATAATTGAACTTAGCTATCGTAAATGGGGGCCCTACCTTTTACCTTTTCATAAGGCTTAGTGGTGGCCTAGCCTTGACAGTTTCTCGACCGGAGGGTCATCCCACGAATCGTGCTGGTAAGGAAAACCCTGGCGATCGGATTCGTACCCGATGAGTAGCTTATCCCATTCACTGCACACCGAACATCTCATACTGCCTGGTGGTTTGGAACATGAATTTTATTTTTCCATATATTGGGAATTTCATAATCCCAACTGACTTTCATATGTTTCAGAGGGGTAGGTATACCACCAACCAGTCATATGATACAATAATGGGAAAATCCAGGATAAATCCAGCGGATTCTCCAAACAAAAGACTTCCATTTCTACAATGTGAGCCCCCCCAGTTATAAGTTGGTTTATAAGCCCCAGCAACTATAGCTATAAATGCCATAAACCATAGTGAAATTGGACTTATGTTCACCAACTTAGCTATCGTTTGAGGGCCTCACATTGTATAGGATTTCCTGCAAAGACTTGATTTTCGGAGGAGATATCATCATGGCCTTCATGAGATTCCCCTTTTTCAATGGTAATTTCAGGATCCTAAATGGAGGTACTGTACCATATAAGACATTTTTTTGTGGGGATATTCCCTTACATAGGCCTTATATAGGCCTTATATATGGTATAGGTACCTCCAATTTAGGTTCCCGAAATGGCCATTGACTTTTTTGGTGAACCATGTTTCATCTCCCCATGGGATACCCCAAATATCTGGGTAAATTTGATCACGACCGAACCCTGTTCTCCCGAAGCCTGGAATCATAGTTTATTTTAGGGAAATCATCCCCACATGGCCGAACTATTCAGGTTAGTGAAATACTATTGAGGAAAGCCAGATCACATGGCTATGAACAAGTGTAGTATCTGTCCATTATCGACTGAATCTTGCAGGCATTTTGATCACAGAACAAAAGGGTGCCCTCGTGTTTTCCGAGGGTTATGAGCCCAAACGAGCGGCAATGGAGTCAAGAATGAAAAGATCTACCTCGATGCCGCCTGAGAATCCTTTTTGGAGTGAAAAAACCCAGTCAGAACATGCCCTCCAGTTTTTTCGACCAGAAGCATTAGATGGACATACGGCACCAATTCCACCAGATGAAGACCTAGATGATTCTCCAAAACCCCTCCAGTCAAGCGGCCAGCAGGGGATGCCGGAGCAGAGTCAGGTCACTTCCTTTGAGACGCCTGGCAGTCCGCGCGCTGAGAAGCCTCAAGATGCGGATGAGCAGGAGATGGAAGCCGAGGACGGTGGGTGTGGAGACCGTGAGGCATCTGGTATGGGAATCACAGAAGAGAAAAAACTGGATGGGATGTGGAATAGGAGGTTGCAGGCTGGTGGTAGTCATGTGGATGAGTCTTTGGAAAAGACGGTGAAAGAAGAGAAGCATGGTAGGCAGTTGGAGGAAGAACTAGCGGGTGAGGTGTTGTGGCATTTTCAACAAGAGACAGTGCGTCTGCAGAAACAGAATGATGCACTGGTCATGGAACTTCAGCGTTTGAAAGATGAAAAAGTGTCCCAACAAGCACTGGCTGTTCCACCATCATGGTCTCATGAGAGGGCACCAACACCTCCCCCTAGACCTTCACCTGGTACGCATGGTACCCAACAATGGATGTCACCAGAATCATGTCTTCTCACTCCGAATGGCACACGTGTTCCTAGTGGACCACCACCGCCAAGCCCTCCAGAGCTTCCTTCATGGCCTCCGATGTTGGCCAACTATGAGGTTGTTGAACCGCCACGGAAGCTGAGAGGAGTGATGGGCGATCGTGTGTATCAAGTGGGCCATGGAACATGTTCACCTAGGACGGCTAGAAGTTTTTGGTTGGAACAAGAAGTAGCAGCTTTGAAAGAGCGGTTGGAGCATGAGTCGTTTAGATCAAAGCAATTTCAAAGTAGCTACTGGGCGAAACCATTTTTGACTGAAGAGGCAAAGGTCAAAGAGGTTGCAGAGTCTGTTGAATGCATGCGACGTCAAGCTGGGTTGGATGTACCTAGCATGAAGCATGGATCGCATGTGCATGGTGAACAACATCATCAAGATCGGGCTCGCATGGAGCAGGCAACTGGTCAGGCTGATGCCGCATTTGCAGCTGAGCATGGTGATCACCGCAGAGAAGCTCGGGCTGGCGTGGGCACTGCATTCGTTCATGGAGAACATTGTCAACAAGCTCGGGCTAGCACGGCATTTGGTCATGGTGGTCATCTTTGCGCTAGCACTGCATTTGTTCACGGTGGACATTTTCAAGAAGGTCGGGCTTGCATGGCATCTGAGCATGGTGAACCTCGTGGGGGCGGTCGGGCTAGGGCGTCTCTTGAGCACGGGGGACATCCACAAGACGATCGGGCTTGCATTGCTCCTGAGCAGAGCCTTGGTGAAGTATATCAACATGATCCGACTGGCACTCATGGCGGAGCTCGGCGGTGGGATCGGAACACGGTGGAGGATGGTGATCTGAAAAGCGTCCCAATCCAATTGCCGTCACTTCCATTACCTGAGGGACGTGATGCCAGTCTGGAGGCTGGAGATTGGCTGGTGCAGCTGGAACCACTGGTGGGAGACTTATCGAGGAATGCAGCGGGCTGGTGGAAACGCGTGATGCAAGCTACCACCACAACCTATGCAGAATGGCTTCATGCAGATCCTCTCTCCAGGTTGAAGGTTCTTCCTCCCAACAATGGACCTTTGTGCGCTGGATATGAACGACTTGACCAGCGCATGACCAGTCTGTTGCTTCAAGCTGTTCCCAAGTCCATCAAGTCATAGCAACAAGAGAATTGACGACGACGGCAATACTCTTCCGGGTGATGCGCACCTATCAACCAGGTGGTCTCATCGAGAAATCGAGGCTTCTGGAAGATCTCACCACGATCCCAACAACCAAGACGGCGCAGGAGGTGGTGGCATCTTTACGGCTGTGGAAGAGGAAGGCAAGTCGTGCCTCTGAGCTATGTGCGCAGTTGCCAGATCCACTCCTTTTGATCAGAACTTTGGATGGAATTGCAAAGCCAGTGGTGGATGGATCACATCAAGCGAGCTTCAGAATAGCATCGTTCAGGATGAACTATGGCCTGGACATCAGACCATCCATTACGAATGTCTGGCTTTTCTACGACCTTTTGCTGGCCGAAGCTGAGGTTGCAGTGCATTCTACAACAATGGCATCTCCTGGGGAGGCAAAGACAACCACAAAAGCTGTGAAAGCCTTGCAAAGTCCATCTGCATCCAAGCCAACCACTACTGCAGCGAATGCATGGCCCTGCAAGTTTTGGATGACAGATGGCGGTTGTCGACAAGCCCAACGATGTAGATGGCCTCACCCTTGGGATGGTGCAAGTGATAAAGGTGTACGTTGTTGGTCGTGCAGCTCAAATCAACATCTACAACCTGATTGCCCATACAAGACACAGGTGCGATCACCTGTGGGGGGAGATGGTGGAGGAAGCAAAGATGAGATTGGAGGCAGTGGTCAGAAAAATGGAGAAAAAGGAAAAGGAAAAGGTAAAACGGGCAACAAAGGAAAAAGCAAACAAGAAGGCAGCCCTCAGAAAGCCACCAAAGAAACTTCCTCTACGACCGACGTGAAAAAGGAGGAGAACACAAACAAGACTGCAACTACAACAAAGGAGGTTGAAGTCACCAGCAAGAGTGATGTGGCGACATCAAGTGGAATTGGGGCAGGAGGTGGAAAGAAGGCTGATAGCGGTGGAACTGGGGGTGGAACGAGTGAGCTGCTCCAGGAGGCCACAAAACTGCTGAAGTCTCTTCATCTACCAAGTGCCAAGATGATCACCCTGAAAGAAATTGGAGATCTACAAGCTAATCCCACAGACTTGATGTTGTTGGACAGTGGCGCAACCCACGCTTTGAGGAGGTCAAAGTCATGGAGTGAGTGGGAACAAGCTACACCAACAGTTGTGGCGTTGGCACAGGGGACTACATCAAGTCTGCGGATCAAGCCAGGCACTGACACTCTTTTGGCGACTCCTGAGGATTGCAGTTTTGGAAATGGCATTTTGCCTATGGGTGCACTGATGAAGATTGGCTATGAGGTCACGTGGATCGGGGGAGTCTGCAAAATGAAAGGTCCTGATGGCAATGATGTTGAGGTGAAGGTGATCAATGGATGTCCGATGATAGCACGGCATCTTGGGGCCTCCTTGATGGACAAGTTGGAGGACCACAACCGAATTACCACAGCAAGGGCCGCACTGGTGAGGGCGATTGTGCAGCAGCCTGGACTCCTCAAGGACTTGTCCTATGTTGACCCGGAGACATTGCTCACGATCATGCTGAAAAAGGAGTTCCCTGATCTGCCTGACACCATTTGCAGGAAGATTGTCCCGCGCATGGCAGAGATCAATGGCGAGCAGCTGCCATGGAATAGAAGAGCACGAAGAAGGATCCTCAAGGCTCGTCGTGTCATTCTCCATCTCTACAGTGGTCCTGATCAGAAGGTTTGGAAGCAACTTGAGGACCGGGACACGGTGGTGGTTTGTGTCGACAAAGTGCTTCACTCCAAGATGGACATGATGAACGACAACTTGATGCTGTTCCTCATGAAGATTGCCACGAGCGGATCCCTTCATGCTGTCATAGGTGGTCCACCATGTCGTACGGTGTCGGCCTGTCGATATGCAGGTGATGGTGGCCCAGCTCCAGTTCGGAGCGAGGAAGAGCCCTATGGACTATCAAGTCTGAGCTCACAGCAACGTGAATGGCTGGAGAATGATGTAGCGATGATGTTTCGTATGAAGTTGCTCTACATGACAGCTGAGCACTACAAGCCATCGTGGTGTCAACGGGTGTTGTTTGCCATGGAACAACCACAGGACCCCAAAGAGTACAGGTCGGCTGAAGATGTGGCTCAGCATCAATACATGAGTGTTTGGCGCACAGCTGAATGGAAACATTTTCAAGAACGATATGAGTTGATGACGACATCATTTGAACAAGGTGCTTTTGGTCACAAGAAACCTAAGCCAACTACTTTTGGACACAATATTGTTGGTTTGGACCATCTTCAAGGTGCAAAGTCGTCATCAGAAATTATGGGGCAAGCTGCATGGAAGGATTTGCCTCTGCGCCAACGCATGGAGGAATCAGCAACATGGTCAGAGTGGGCAGTAGGGCTGAAGGCGGCACTTGTTGAAGGTTTAAGGAGAAACCTCACACCTTTGGAGGCTGGGCGTCATCACCTCTGGGCACTGGGCTCTGCGGAGGAGGCACCTCGGGACTCAGATGGTGATGACCCAATGCCCCCTCCATGCCAGCCACAGCTCTGCCCCTTGTCAGAAGTTGCACTGGCAAAGTGGAAAGCCCACATCATGAACGACCATCAACCAATGAGGAGAGACTGCAAGGTGTGCGTTGAGGCAGCTGGCAAATCGAGACAGCATCGACGCATTCAACATCCAAGTGCGTATTGTTTGTCGATGGACCTGTCAGGCAAACTACGACGTGGAAGAGACCAATTTGGAAAGCATGCGGCATACATTCTTGTAGGCTGTTACACATATCCAACAACAACTGATGATGTTCCCCTTTGTGGTCCAGGACAACCACCAATCCCTGAGGACGCTCCGCTACCAGCACTGGACGAAATGGTGGAGGAGGATGGGGTTAGTGGGGATGTTGAAGATGGTGAGCTGCCACGTTTTGAGGCTGAAGAAGGAGATCATCAAGAGGAGGTGGATGATAAAAGTGTGGCACGTGCAAAAGCGTCCTATGACAGCTGGATGAAGTTGGTGGAGGAGTGCAAACGTGTGAAGGTAAAAACTTTGACCTTCACGGAAACCATCACTTCCAGGCACACAGGTGATCTACTTGAAGGCATCTCCAAGATTTATGCCCGCATCAGAAGCCTTGGCCTACCAGTATTGAGAATGCATGCTGATAGGGCTAGAGAATTTACATCAAAGGTGGTGCAAAACTGGTGTCATCAAAGAGACATCGTCCCTACATACACCTGTGGTAGCGATTGGAAAAGCAATGGACGTGCGGAGTGTGAGATTGGCATGGTGAAAAGACATGCCAAAGTTTTGATGCGTGCACATGCAGTTGCTGAAGAAGCATGGCCAATTTTGGTGCGACATGCAGCGGAACGTCGGCTGCGATGGCAACTTCGTCAGGTGGGATACCCAGTTCCAGATCTCCTACCATTTCACACAAAAGTGCTGGTGAAGCGCAAGTCTTGGAATGAGAGATACGCAGCATGGCGGTGGGAGAGGTCTCCGGCAAAAATCATGGGTCCTGATCCATGGTCATCTTTGACTTCAGGTGGCTACTGTGTTCAACTTGCAGATGGCAAATTTTTGGCCTCAACTGATGTGGTGGTAGAACACTCGGACCTGGGGGAGGATGACACTTTGGATCTGGTAGTGCAAGAACGTTTTCAGGGAGATCAACAACCTGCAGAAGCGCCACGCAGAAGACTGCGGCACAAACAAGGGGTCCCACAATTAGCCCGTTTGGAGTTGGGTTCCAACTCGGGGGAGAGCAGCATCATCACAGTTTCAGGAGAGCAAGAACAATTGGAAGCCAAAAGAACTTTTGCAGCTGTATCAAAACACGTCAAAGGTTCTATCGAATGCATCTTGGTTGACGACATGAACACAGATCATGCGGCTTGTGTCCCATCACTTGCAATGTTGGGTCAACAGAAATTCGACATCGAGCTCCAACTTTGCGCGCTGGATCTTGCAAAGCGAAAGGCAGAGGAGGAGGAAAACTTCTTGGTCACAAAAACTATTTCGGCAGAACAGGTGCATAGGGAGTGGGATGATTGGAAACAAGCCATGATGAGTGAATATCAGTCCATAGTGAATGAGAAGAAAGCTGTACGGCAGGTATCCAGAGAAGAGGCACAGAAGCTAGCAAAAGAGCAAGGCGTGAAGTATGAAGAACTGCCGAGCAAGGTGGTGTTCACAAGAAAGACTGGTGGTAAGAGGAAAGTAAGAGCATGCATATGTGGGAACTATGAGGAGGAAGTTGCAACATCAACATATGCAGGTGGATGTGATGCTTCTCAGATTCGTTGCCTGATCTGTCATGCGTCATTGAAAAAGTGGACGGTGCATACCACCGACATCAAATGCGCTTTCTTGAATGCAGAAAGAAAAGATCGAAGTAAGGTGATCGCCATGTCTATTCCTCACATCTACGTGAAGCTCAATCTGGCATCGCCAAACGACACTTGGTTGGTGGATGCTGCGATGTACGGACTTGTTTCAAGTCCTAGGGACTGGGCTGATCATCATGATCGAGTTGTCCCTACAATGAAGTGGCTGCGTGAGGAGGGTGACAAAAAATGGGCTGGTAGTTTTCACCGATCTAGCGATCAACATCTTTGGCATTTGCGTGAAAGGTGTTTGAGCACGGGGGAGGTTCACAACAAAGGGATCATGGCCATCTACGTTGATGACGTTTTGCTTGCAGCTGAGCCAGCTGTTGCCTCACATGCTCTACAGGCGATCTCTGCAGTTTGGGAATGTGCCGAGCCGGATGTTGCAACCACTCAGCAAGCAGTGTCGTTTTGTGGCTTTGAGATCCAAGAGAATGAGACGGAGAAGGGAGGAGGCTTTAGATTGCATCAACACAAGTATGAGGAGGAGCTGATCAAAAAGTGGGAGATCAAGGAGATGAGCCATCAACTTGATTTCAAACTCCCAACACCAGAGGAAGAAGCTGGTTTTCAGAGAAGTGAAGATTTGGAGTTGGTCAAGCGCGCGCAAGCGTGCACGGGGGCGTTGCTATGGCTCTCAACAAGAACGCGTCCGGAACTGTCAGTTGGAGTGGCTGCGATGTCAAGGTTGTGCATGAAGGCTCCTTCACTGGCCATTTCCATCGGTCTCAAGATCATGAGCTATTTGAAGCGTCCTACGTTGGGTATGGTGTATCAAGATCATCCAGGTCCTTCCCATGGGGCAGGAAATCAATTGAGCTTGCCAAGATGCGAGCGCACGGTTGAAGCTTTCTCCGACATCTCCTATGCGTCGACCAAGGGCTTTAAGTCACTCCAAGGCCAGGTTTACTACTATGCTGGGGCTCCAATCATGTGGAACACAAATCGGCAGCCTTTTCCAACACAATCTACTGCTGAGAGTGAGCTCATTAGCTTGTGTGAAGCTCTGGTTGGGGGACGTGCTACGTCTGCATTGGTGGCGGCAGTTCGAGATGAGGATGAAAAGAAGTTGGTGAGGCGGTTGTGGGGCGACAATGCAGCAGCAATCTCACTGGCGACTGGTGATGGGCAAGGCAGTTGGCGAACACGTCATCTTAGAATCAGAGCGGCGATTCTAAGGGCAGCTCTACATCAAGATGAATGGCATTTGTGTCACCTTGTGGGTCGGGAGCTGGTCGCTGACTCTTTCACAAAGGTCGTCATTGGTTCTGCGTTTGAAAGAGCCCTACAAGATCTTGGTGTTTTGGCTGAAGTTCAAACAGCCAAAGGAAGCGGAGGTCTGGGTGAAGACAAAGATCACGCCAGAGTGGCGATGCTGGTGGGGGCGAGACTGCTGTCAGGCGCTGCGGCGGCTGAAGGAGAAGAACAAGAAGGTGATGACTTGTCCTGGCTTTGGACAACTGGCATAATCCTGATGTGCGTGGGAGCAGTCTATGTGACGAACAAAGCAGTTCGAAGTAGCATTTGGCTCTACAAGAGACTGTTGGGGACATCGGGCAGCTGTGATGTCAACCGAGTCAAAGGACATGGAGAACCACCTCATGTCAGAATGTTACGGCACAGCAGTAGCAGCGAAGAAGAAAACCACCAACGCATCAAGATCAACCAGGAGAGGGCAAACTATGTGCCTCGAGCTGAGATGGAAGAGATCCATGCGATGATGGCACAAAGTCTTGCAGTCAGAGACGATCCATACAACAAAATGCATGGGCGAAGCGTTGAACACTGGCAAAATGATGATGATGAACGAGATCAGAGGCCTGTTTGGCTTCATACCAGTGATCGACTTCCTCGCCGCAGAAAAAAGAAAGGTAAGGGTAGAAAAGAAGAACATGATTCAGAAGATGAAGAAGCAGTGTTGGCACGAGCATGGAGGACAGCTTGCAGAACGACACGAAATCTGTATGAAGCATCCTCGGCATTCAATCGGGGCCCAGATGTGGACCATTGTGGTGGAGCAAAGGGTGCTTCATCGAAAGGTTTGTCATCACAGTCGGGCTCTGGAAATATCGCAGCGCCTGCGTCTTCATCATCACAACGTATGCCAACAAGCTCGGGCTCTAGCACTGGTGCTGCAAGACCATCTACAGGTTTGAATATGACATCACGGTCGGGCTCTGGCAGCGCAAGTGGTGATGCATCAACGTCGCTGAATATAACATCACAGTCGGGCAGGCTTGGTGCTGCTGCGGTGGATGATCCTTCATCTCAGCGAATGACATCACAGTCGGGCAGGCATGGCGCTGCTGTGGTGGATGATCCTTCATCTCAGCGAATGACATCACAGTCGGGCAGGCATGGCGCTGCTGTGGTGGGCGACTTTTCATCTCAGCGTATGACATCAAGTTCGGGCAGCGCTGGTGAGCACGCTGCGGCTGAGAGGGGCAGCAATGTTTCACAATCCAATTCTTGGAACGACTTCCAAAGGGAGTTTGCAGGTAGGCGTTGGGGCTCCGATAAGATGAGAGCGGAGTACTGGCGCTACAAATCAACTGGCAAAAAGCCAGTGCAGAGAGGCACCAAAAATCAAATGCCTTGGGCCTGTAGATTTTCTCCCCGAGAAAAGGGGGAGTGAGGAAAGCCAGATCACATGGCTATGAACAAGTGTAGTATCTGTCCATTATCGACTGAATCTTGCAGGCATTTTGATCACAGAACAAAAGGGTGCCCTCGTGTTTTCCGAGACTATAATTTACCCAGAAATATCTCTTCATGATATCCCCCCAAAAAAAGCATCGAAGTACATAAAGATGATATGTTGTGATTACCAAAAAGAGAAGTGGCTGCTACTGTAAACCCTGGTTGGTTGATTTTAGGGGATGATCCTACCTGAAAAAAAACAGGGGATGAAAAAATAAACCAATAGCCCATACAGTTAAGGCCCGAAATACCAGTTATAAGTACTAAGAAAACCCCATCTATAGAATGTATAATCCCATAGAAATAACCAGTTATAACTAATGAATTGCCATAACTGTAGGATCCAAGGTGCTGCTATATATGGTGTGCCATGGATCCCATCAACAAAAAACCCAGTCATGTTAGCATTAATTTACCAGCACCATGGATCCTATTGATTATTGGGTAGTGGAATTCCTATTCACCAACGGAATACGCTACCTGGCAGCTGGACTTTCTGCAGCAGTTGCCTCCGTCACCGGATTTTCCTTCTTTTTGGTGCTTCGGAAAGGGGCAGAACCCAAGGTGGACCTTGGAAATCGCGAGAATCTGCTCATCGAGAGGGGCCGACTGTTCATTCTCAAAGCACAAATGACATCTCAACCACATGGCGAACCACTTTGCGTCTCTTTGTATCAGCTGCTTGCACATTACCAGCTTTTAAGGGGTGCATGGGAACTGTCTGCTTTAAGAAACATTGGTCATCAGGGGAAGTCGGACTTCCTGTCCACTATACCTATGATTTCTGTAAATAAGCTACATGGTTTAGCCATTTCCTGCGACGATTGGCCAAAGCATTGAAATTGACAATCGAGCCATTTCGACGAAGACCAGCTGGAGCTGTCCTGCCTATTATTTGGACTATCGATGCTACAGACTGCGCATTTCTCCTAAAACGGGAAGGCTACAAGGCCCATTGGCCGTCTCCGTTGTCGTTTCAGCTGAGACTTCTGTGCCTAATGGAAAACGGGAAATGGAATGACAGAGGGATTTTGAAGACTGCTCAATGACCATAAATTCAACAGTTGACTCGCCGAACTAAACCAACTTCGCCTATCTTAATATGGAGCACCACATACCGTAGCTTCTCAGGTACATTAGATGATCAAAGCCAAATTTTTTCCGCGGGGCCCCACAAAAAAAAATAATAATCAACAAATACCCCCATGATTAATCCCAATCGCATCCTCATGATATTCCCATAGATCATTGCATGCTTAGTGATATATATATATATATCTACATATATACATATATATATATATAATATGTATAATATATTTTTAATATATATCTATATGATATATATATATATATATATATAGGCATTGTTCTAATGAATCCGCTAAAAACAGGTAAAACCATCCAAGTACAGTCTTTCATAAACCCAACACGCTTGACTGTTTGAACCTTGTAGCAACTGAGCCGGGTCAGCTTTACACGTCTGCGTACGGAGAGCTATGACATAACGCAATACTTACCATAGGTGTGGGTCCATTGTTTGTCAGTATCAAACGTATATCCTCATCATGTGCTCATGGTACAATGTGCCCCCCCAGTTATGAATTACCATAAGCCATAGTTGTTGGAGTTATGTTCACCAACTTAGCTATCGTACACGGGGGCCCCACTTTTTATATATATATAATCATATATAAATAGTATAATCTATATATATATATATAAATATATGTTTATATCATCATTTTACCACCACAATTTATGTACATGTATATATATATATATATATACATATTATGTTTATATTTAGTCATACATATGTTCTACATATCCTTTTTTCTCAGCGAACTGCAGGCACCTTCAATTTGTGGAGTTTGTCCAACTTCAGCACCGAGTACCTCTCCTCTGAGCGCCACGACGGTTCTGTGCCCAAAATGAAGAACGCCAAGGCGCGGATGCGAGAAGCGTGGTGAATTCTTGGGGTTGTACGTTGTTTTTCGTGTACTGGAAAAATAGATTCTAAATTCTGTGCATATATACTATGTAAGAATATATCTATATATATATATATATATGGCTAGGGGATGATTTCGGACCTCCCCTTTTCAACATTTTTATATAACCATAACTTCAAGAATACAATGCACAAAGCAATATAGAGGACAAAAAGTAAAATAAGTTATAATGCATACCTTTATATTAGCAAATAAAATGCAATGCACAACTTTATGTCTGCAAAGAAAATGCAACGCACATGTCTGCAAAGAAAACGCCATGCACAAAACAAACAGTTTGCAAACTCACCCTCTAGTTTGCAAACTCATCTTCTGGTATTTTCTGAGAGAGTGAAGTAGAGTAGATACTGTAAAGCCATGAGTCTTCTAGCATGCAGATTGAAGCAGTCAGGACACAGTTTTGACCTTGGTGCGGCGCAAACATTGCTTAGTGTTAAAGCATCCAACATATTTTGTCTCATGTCTGCATTCATGCAACTGATTGCAATTGTTTCTGCATTG
>Ga0126342_10009543_pt1 | contig 17390 bp, 12 predicted proteins | sample Cyp1metagenome_FD_92528 | JGI IMG/M metagenome (GOLD analysis project Ga0126342, IMG submission 92528) | Coral microbial communities from Lord Howe Island, Old Settlement Bay, Australia - Cyphastrea 1 metagenome | ecosystem: Host-associated > Invertebrates > Cnidaria > Coral ... | reverse complement strand
TTGCGAGCGAGTTCGGCCCAAGCCGCCTTGCTTGCCATGGTGCATGCAAAAACTGGGTCCTTGTACACTTGTGCACTACGGAGTGTTTGCTTGCATTGCTTGAGCTTGTGACCTTTTAATTGTGGTTTATAGTGAGATGTTGTGTGCACAGATTGGCTGGCATGCCATGACCTGGAGGACCTTTTGTGAGGATATCTTGATTCTGAGACATCCGGTTGGTGGTTTGGAACATGAATTTCATTTTTCCATATATTTGGGAATTATGATCCCAACTGACTTTCATATTTTTCGGAGGGGTGGCTCAACCACAAACCAGGACATAGTTCCCACGTTTGGGTGACAGCACCTTTTTCGGATGTGTCCTAACCGCGCGGCCTTCGGGCAGGAACCAGCGAACCAAGTACCCTCTGGTTATGACTAACATAGCCATGGGAAATGGCCCATAGAAATAGATGGTTTACCTATAAAAATTGGTGATTTTCCATAGTTGTGTTAGTTTACCAGAGGGTATCACATTTAAACTTCAATTACTAGCTATGAAAGAGTGAACTAGTTTTGAAGCACATGGTCTTCCTATGATCTTCCAATCACATGTATAACATCATAGTAGCCCCGAAAACGATAGAACACGAGCCAGGACTTTTCCAGGTTTCTCACTCTTCGGCATTTCTTTGGGGGTTACCAAGGTTACTACACGACCATCATTTTCAATCATTTTCACCATTTTCCCATGATCTTTCCATGGAAGAAGAGTTGGTAAGTTTCATTACTATGATCTTCCTATGATCTTCCTATCACACATATAATTAATTTTTACTATCATATTTTCCCATCTTCGAAAAACATGCTGAGTTTCCAGTTCCCAGGTGCAGTGGCTATCAGCTGTGGGCCCAGTTCCAAGGAATGCTTCGAGCAGGGCCTGCGCTTTCACCAGCGACTTGAAGGGCTGAAATCTGCTGGGTTTTTTGGATGTTTTTTTTGTTTTTTTTTCAGCAATTGATAGGGATTTTCTGGGATTTCACCATGAGAAATTGGGATTTTGGGGGGATTTGTCATGATTTAGTATGATTTAGTTATGATTTGACATTGGGATTGGGGATTCAAGCAATCAGAATGACATTCGGAGTGTGCAAAACCTTCACTACCTAAATTAGGGACGAGTAATTTGTCCGCCACACGGAAAAAATGCTGGCAAGGGTGTAATTTGATAATCATTGAGGGTATGGACAAAAAATAAGAACCTATAAATATATTGTGGATTTGATATGATTTAGCAACAATGGGATTTGACCTCATTCATGTGCCATGAAAAAGTGGGGATATAGCTGATTCTCACAAGGTGGTGCGCCCCAGTTGTGAGGTGGTTTATAAACCCGTTTAATACAATATATATAATTATAGACTATAGATGTATAATTTAATTATATATATTTATAATTACTATAATTATATATGATTATATATGATTATATAATTATATATAATTATATATCTTTATATATCTTTATATATCTTTATATATCTTTATATATCTTTATATATCTTTATATATCTATATATTATATATATATCTACCATATATCCTGCTTAGCCTCGTTATAAGCCCCCTTGCACGGAAGATTGACCTTTTGGTGGAGGTTTCTAGCCGCCATGACAAGCCGTGGTGGACGGCATCCAGTTCACCCTAAATTTTTCAACGTTTAAGAATTGGGGATTTAAAAGTGGCTCAGAAGGCTTCTTAATGCTTTACCCTCTCGTAAACGTTTACAGTTTGCTATTGAAGCCATGGCCATAGAAATAGTTGATTTTCTCAGCTAGAAATGGTGATGTTCCATAGTTATGTTAGTTTACCAGAGGGTAAGTGGTAGTGCTGCCTGTTTTTAGGAATCTCACCCTGAACCAACCATGGCAGCTCCAGAGCGCCTGTGCCACTTATGGGAAGCAAAGTGGCTTAAGATCATTGCAACAGACCATAAAGACCATCGGCCAGCAGCGAGTTTTTATTTCATATCCAAATTTAGACACCCCGAAAAGGAGTTTACCATGAAAACCATACAGTCATGTTTAGTACAAAACCACGCATTTTTTGGGGTTCCAATTCAACACATGTGACTTCTATCGAATTTGGATAGCACCAAGAAACACAAACATTGGAAAGGGTTTTCCAAACAAAAATCCTGAAATGTTTCCCCAGTTTCATTATATAAAATCTTCCCAGCCATTAAACACAAAGATATTAAGAATAATAATAGCAATGGCTTCCCCAAAGATTCACCCAGTTTCCGTTCTAACCCTGCGATTTTTATTCAACATTTTTTCCCTCAAAAAACAAAGCCAGTGAGAAATTCCAATGTTATAACTGGAATTGGAATTTCTCACTAACTATTTGGAATTGAAATTGACTACTGGAAATTCCAAATATTATAGTATAACTATGATCTTTCCACTACACTTTAGTAGTCAAACATGGCAGTTGACAATTGACTATAAATGGAGCTTTAATGGGACCATCATCGAACTAAATGAGCGATTTCCAGCAAGCCATGTTTGATGACACCGGAGGGTATCCCCAACCATTAAAGTGAAAAAATCTCAGAAAATTGAGTTAGTTATAGTTATATTTAGCTATATCCATATATATATAATAATAATAATAGTAATAATAATAATAATAATTATATATATATATATATATGTATGCATCATTATGTACATATGAGGATATATAAGCATCATCATCATCATCATCATCATCATCATCATATTTATTATGATATACATCATCATTTATATATCCCCATATATGCATCATAATATGAATATAACTATAACTAACAGTTTTATGAATCTCACTATATGTATTAATAATGTACATCATGATATATAACTATCATGGGATGTATATAACTATTATATAATAATCAGTTCTATATCTCACTATATGAGATATATCATATTATCATATATCTATCACTATAAATCACTATAAATCACTATAAATCACTATAAATCACTATAAATCACTATAACTATCACTATAACTATCACTAGAAAGATCTCCATGATTTGATATGCCCCGAGGCAGGCCGTACAGCACTATCGCCACCTTGGATGGCACCAAGCTTTGGCCATCCAAAGCGCCTGGGCGGAGCTGGGTGGCGCAATGGCCGGGGCTGAATTGGGGGGATATTCCCTGAAATGTAGGCCTGATATATATATATATATAGATAGGCCTTATATATATGGTAGGTAGCAAATATCCTAAAATGGAGGTACCGTACCATATAAGACCATATTTTATGGGGATATTCCCTAAAATTTAGGCCTTTTTGATGGTAGGTAGCTGCAATTTTTATTGGTTCCTGAGTCATGGCCATTGAAACGATGGGAAAACTGATGATGAAGATTCTATAGCAGTTCTTTTCAGATTCTCACACTCTCATCTTCCAGCAGCAGTTCATTGGGATATCTTAAGGGAGGCTTTTCGGAAGCGCTTTCGGAAGCATGACAGTCTCAGATCTGGCGCAAGAGGGATACACACCCTTGAAATATAGCATAGCCAATGAGGCCAACAAATTTTGGGCTTGCAATCTTTATTATCCTTGGGGACACTTAGAATCTTGGGTTTCTGGCCACATTTTGGGATGTAGCGACTGTAGTGATCTGTAGTGTTTTTGAGGCAACCGCATGCAACAATTGTTGGGTTTCCTTATTGAATTTGGGTTGTGGATCTGAGAGCCCCACTTTCCTTCCCTGAGGTCTGGCCATGTCAAAGTGGAGCTTGCAGATGGATCGCGGTAGAGATGCCATGCAATCCGCCAGGGACCGGCTTGGGGGTTGACAAAGTGGGCCACCTTTGCTTGGAAAGTCACTTCACATTTCCGATGCTCTGGAAGCATCTGCAGTACTTGTAGCATCTTGTAACTTGTATTACCCTCTGGTAATTTAACATAACTATGGAAAATCACAATTTTTCATGGGAAAACTCACTATAAATGGTGATTTTCAATAGCTATGTTAGTTTACCAGAGGGTATCATCTTCGGCTTGTCGTTTGGATGGGCCGGCAAACCATGGCCAGAGAGGAGAGCCTGCAACTCCTGACCGAGCCCCTTGCCTCCGAGTTTGCTGCAGTTTTTGTGCAGCCGGGGTTTGGCATCACATCTTCCTAATTGGAACACTAAGAACTATGATTGAACCACTACGAAAAACACATTGTTGGTTTAGTTCTTGTCTAGTTCTTGTTTAGTTTTTGTTTATTAAGACCCTATTAATATTGATTCTTCTTTATTGAGACCTTATTAACCAACAACTAACAACCACAAACGCGGGGCTGATTCACCAGCTATCGTTGGGTGTGTCACCTTGTTTGGGGGGTGTTGAAGGTGTGGAAGCTCCCCACCCGGCCATGTCCCAGCCACAGCCCTGCGAAAACAAGGAATGACCAGTGTCATGTCAATCATTACAGCCTCACAGTCTTCAATATCAACTAAACTGAAGATTAACTAAGAAGACTAGTCTTCAATAAGACATGATTGACTATTCATGACTAATCAATAACAGTCTTCAAAAACAGTTTAGATGTCAGCTGCGAAGAACAGTAAGACATGTTCTTTTGCTCAGAATCTGCAGTGATACATTCTTTGGCCTGACACATTTGTCTCCGCTGTTCGTTATCCCCCTTCAGCCGGCCGAATCATGATAAAACAGTCCAGCAAAAACCCATCTCAAAGCTGATACTTCAGGCCTTCAGGCCATGAAATTCATGGAGACGTTGTGATTTGGGGATGGAAGTCAAGTTACCTATTCTTACCATAGGTAGAATAACTCAACATCATACTCTATCCATGATTTCCAGCTATGACCTAGGGTATGAAGTTTGGGTACCAGGTTTTTTTGGCCCAAAATTCCATTTCATCCCAGATTCCAAAAGCAACCGAGGATCGGAAGCTCCGACTGGCGACAGGAGGCACTACACCACCTGTCTCCTGGCTGAAAGGTCGTCCCCGATTTATGCTCATTATCATAGAATTGGATGATGGGAAAATTTACAGGAAACCCCTATATTTGATCGTAAAAACCATGGTTTCCTGTAGATTTTCCCTTCAACCAATCCATTGACATTATCATGAAAGTGTGGACCAAGCATCAAAATTTGGGGTCCACATAGATTTTTTTGCTATAGTTTCAGACAAGCCCGCTACAAGACAAGCCCACATAGATTTTATGATTTTTTCGGAATTTCCAGGCCTGCGTGATCCATAAAAAACACAGCATGCTGTGATCCGTATCGTGATGGGCCGTCAATCCCGCGTTGCGTTTCCCAGTCTCAGCCACGAATGGAATTTGGAATCTACCCTCTGGTTATGACTAACATAGCCATGGGAAATGGCCCATAGAAATAGATGGTTTACCGAACTTAAAAATGGTGATTTTCCATGGCAAACTGTTAGTCATAACCAGAGGGTACTGGCAAATAGGCACCAGATCAGAAAAAGATGCACAATTTTTGGAATGTCAGACCAGTCGGACCCCCATGAATGGATGAATTCTTCATGTTGATTTTATTCCTTTCCACTTTTTTGGGAACCTCATTTTGACCCGTGCCGTGCTGTGTCAAGTTCAAGACCCCACATTCGAAAAACCCAGATGCTTGGTGTATGATATATCCATGGGTTGGTTTAGAGATACATTGTGTCAATGGGAATTTCAGGAACCTAAATTGGAGGTACCTACCATATATAAGGCCTATTTTTCAGGGCTATGTAAGGGGATATCCCCACAAAATATGGCCAGAAATATGGTACTAACGTACCTCCATTTTAGGATCCTGGAATTCCCATTGATTGTGGCACATATTCTCATGCTTGCAGTGGTTTTTTCAGATATGGAGCTTTCCGAAGTCATGGGGGCACCCAGTCATCATCCAAGTCATTGGATAATTTTAGGTTTCACAGAACCCCTTTAGCGCTGATGGATGTTGATACCTTGCTGTAATCAAAGTAATGGCGGCTTTGGAAAATCCCCCAGCCACATGGTTAGATGATTTTCCCTATAAACAGAATTTCTATATAGATATTTCGTTCGTGGATTTTCCAGCCAGCCACATTCATAGAACGTTTCATTTCCAGAGGTTTTCAATGGAAAATCAACCAGTTGTAGTTTTTTTTTTCATATGTTCCCACTCAAACCCTCCATTTACAGATGATTTTCCATGATTTCCCCCATATTTTCCCACTCAAAACCCTCCATTTATTGGGGATTTTCCATGGGTTTCTCCCTTCCAGTTATGGATTTTCCCATCGCCGGCATCGAGGTGTCGAGTGCGCTTGAGCTTGGCCGATGTGAAGGGAGCCCGAAAGGCGGCGCAGGACGATGTTGGAACATCTGCACAGGAGGCCCCCCAGTTATAATCCTACCATAAATAGTTTATAATGGGATATATCTACCATTTAATGTTTATAAACCATGAAATAATCCCCATTAACTAGTTCGTTATATCTACCATAAACCATTGAATTCAGCCACTTATAAACCAACTGAACGCTATCTTGGGGGCCCCATCCTGCAGGGATTGTTCCCATTTTTCCATGGAAATGACGTGAAATCTTCATGGGGGTAAAACAATGCCACAAACCTATGACTGGGAATGGTAAGCATAGCACCTATGGTGAAATTGGGGGTGATTTATAACACCATTATAAACCATATAGGTGTGAAATTGGGTTACCAACATTACACCATTTAGCCTCCGGTAATTTCGCTAACTTCGCCATTGAGTTCCATGATTTTCACGAACGAAACCTCCATGGGGCGGAAACCTGGGGCGGTTGGGGGTTTGGCGGCCAGTTACATAGACAACACCTATTCTTGACCGATCATCTTTGGAATAATCGAAGTTGACAACATAACAAGAATAATCAATGTTGACAACATCTATGTTTATAATCAAGAAACTCTTCTGTCTTGTTGAGGAATAACTTAGAATGAACAGAAACTATATAAATATTTAAAATCCCACGCTTAGGGTTGAATATCCACCCATTATCATCATCACCACCACCACCACCAGCAGCAGCATCATCATCATCATCATCATCATCATCAGCATCATCATCATCATCATCATCCCACCTAACTGGGTTTAAGCAACCAGATACCGGCTTAATCCCAGATTTTGCGAGTTCAAGCAAGCTGATTCAAATCCCTAAAAACTAATCTGACTTGAAATCCCCCAAATTCGCTGATTTGCTAAATTTACAGTACAAATAAATCTCATCTGATTAAAATCCATTATATATATATATATCCATATCAAATTCCCATTTTTGCCATGTGTAAAACCCATGTTTTTAACATCCCCAGGTCCGCGTAGCGTCGTAGCGTCCGCCAACATCAGGACGCCCAGACTTCAGCCAGAGAGGAGCCAGCACTGCAGCTACTGGCCATCGATACTAAGGCCGGAGCTTCTCCATGAGAATTGATAGGGAACACTTACTGGTGCGTTTTACGTAGGGAATGGATGGGAATGATCCACTGGCTCCCTAGTAATAATATGTAATAATCATCCCAGCAACCCCATTCCCAACCCATCCAGCAACCCTACGTAGTTTAGCAACAGTAAGTCATTGGTGGAATAGTTGAATCTACTATCGATGATTTGATCCACCAATGATTTTCCCATGATTCAATGATGATAGTAGATTACGATTAATATTGATGATAAATGATGATTTGATCAATGATTCACAGGTTTAGTTTATTATCACCATTGGTAAAATCATTGATTACCATCAAACCTATGATTTGTCCTGAAGCTATATGGTCACCCATATGGGAATTCTATGAGACTATTCCATTGGTATAGTTTATGGGAACTTAAGGGAATTATGAGATTACCAATGATTATTCATGATTCTGGGTACTCCTATTAGGAACCACGGGAAATTTATAGGAACTTCAGGGAATGTTTTTTTTTTTTTTAAATGGGAACTCAAAGGGACGACACTTTCCCAGAAGTGTACCATAAGTTTTTTCAGCACCAGGAATCAAAACTTCTTCAAACGTGTGGGAAAGTTATGGTAAAATTATGGTAAATGTATTGTGCACGGACATTTTAATTGAACTTATGAGAAAATTATGGGACGCTTGTGGAACTTATTGCCAACCTTATGAAAACTTATATACTGGGGACTGACAAATGGACACTTCTGGTAATTTTTTTGGTATAATTTGCCCAGACGATGGTAAACAAAACCTGGTTTCATTGGGCAATATACAGGGGATTTTTCAGTAGCGTAGATAGGATTTCCAACACATCTAGCCCATGACCTCTCGGCAGCTTTTTTTTGAGTGTCTCAGGTGGTTTTGAACATGGAGTTGGACAGCATGTACGAAAGCGGCAACTTGGAGGAGGCTGTTGAGGCGGCCAAGCAGGGCTTGACACTCTGCAAGGAGATGCAGGAGCGGGGGAAAGAGGAGTTTTTGCAAAGGATTCGGAGTTTCGACCAATAAGACTTGGGAGTTTAAGCAAATCAAAGAATAGAAATTAAATAGTCAGATTGTTTGGGATTAAGAACTTAAGAACAAAACAACATGGATTTATCATGAATTATCCCCCCAAAAAAGAGAGATAGCCGAGATGACGTGCCGAAACCGTATTTTCCTAACAGAAATGGTGAAAACATTCAAAATAAGCCGGAACATGTACCGTGAACTTTGTTTATCCAACAACAGAATGATAGGACACAAATTTCGGATGATCACCAACACTATCAGTGTTTAAGTATCAACACTCACGCGTCAGCCTCATAGCTTCCACGTGAAGCAATGCCTTTGGAGCCCACCAAAAACGGGCAGTGATTGTTGATAGCTGATATTCATTGATATTCCACATCCTCAATGTAGATCAATAGATCAGCCCAGTTGAGATTCTGAGGATGGAATGTGAAGATTCAACATATCCATATTCTATTCCAGTTTTTCTGGGATTCATCTTCTATTCCAGTACATTAGGGGTTCCTTTCATGGGAAGAACATATCATCTGGTTATTTAACATAGCCGTGGAAAATGGCCCATTTATAGATGGTTTTCCCATTAATACCTCCATTATAAGGGATTTTCCATGGCTATGTTAGCCATAACCAGAGGGTATCATTCCATGTTGATGGCAGATCAGCCAAGAATCCCATAAAAAATCCCCCGGTCTTCCCTGACGTTCCGAAACTCCGCGACCCCCAGGGGGTTCCAAGCCAGGACAAGCGCTGGGAAGCTGCGATGTCTCACAGTCTGGCGCAAGCCAGCATCAGGCGGGATGGCTGAAGCTCCGATAATTTGGTGATAATATGGTGATCACTTTGATACCATTTGAGATCAAGATAATCAATTATAAACAATTAGAATAATTAGAATCAATTATAGTTATATTAGTATCAGGATTGTCACCAGATGTGTAAATGTCTCCCGGCCTATGCCAGCATTTTTCTTGAGAGAATCACTGTTGCTTCCCCTCCTGTAGTCAAACATGGCAATGGACAGTTCCCCATCTATGGATGATTTTCCCAGCTACGTCCCTCCATTTGTGGGGATTTTTTCCAGCTTGCCATGTTTGAATCCTCAACCATTGGTGCTTGAATCCTCGAGGTTTATCCCATGTTCATCCCATTTTTTTCCACATCCCTATTGAACCATATAACATAATATGCATAATTACATAGCCATACACAACCATACAAACCACAGAAAAGCAAGCAACAAAAACCATGCTAGACACCAATTTAAGAACCTAAAACCCAGCCAGAAACACCAACAAAAAAAAGAACCTAAAACCCACCCAGAAACACCATAGAAAGCTATCTAAATCCACCATATAACACCATCTAAAAAGATCCTGTTTACGACATCAAAAACACCCAGGTTGCGGCGTGTCGATGAAGCTCTCGAGGCGGTCACCAATAGCTCCACGTGCCTGGCCCAACATGGTGGATTTCAGCAGCGAAAATGGTGGGTTTTCTATGGTTTTAACCATGAAAAAATCGTTTTTTTTGTGGTTTGGAACCATGGACTTTTATATACTTTTATGACTTTCCCATCATATTGGGAATAATATATCATCCCAACTGACTTTCAGTCCATGATTTTTCAGAGGGGTAGGTAGGTATACCACCAACCATAGAATTGGTTATTAACACCATAAACCATGGATATTCTATGGCGATGTTAAATTACCAATCTATTCTATTATAGGTATATCACCAACCAGTAGCTATGGTTATGACACGTGAGAAAATGGTGCTTCACTATGGTTCACCATGGATTTTGGCTGATTTGAACCTCAGAAATCTATGTTTTTTTTCACATTTTTTTTTCACCATGAAACATAGGAGATTTCTTGGGCATTTCGGCATGAAAACTGTAAAAAACCATCAAAAACGGGGGATTTAACTAATGATACAGTTATCAATGAGTGATATGATATTTTGGATGGATGTAGTTATGAATTAGTGATAGTTGAAGATCCTTTGATCTTTCGGATGGATATGACATGATCCGCAAATTCATTTTGATTATATAATCAATTAATGGGTTGATCATTCGTGAATATAGTTCATTAATCATGATATAAAATTATCATTTATTCGTGGACATAGGTATCAACGAGTGACAATACATTCATGATGATTTATTGAATTGCAAAAACAACATTTTTTTCAAGGATACCAACTTTTGGCCATTTAACATAGCCATGGAACATCATGACTGGTAGATAAAAAAATCGATAGATTATTCTACATGGCCCATTTTCCATAGCTATGTGAAATAAGCCAGAGTGTAACTTCAACCGCCTCCACCATGTGGAGGTTTCCTAAAATGGGGCATCACCAAGTGAACCATGGTTGTTTCAATACTAACATGGTCATCCGCGACTGGGATGATTTGGAAACCTCCAATGCCATTGACTGCCAGAATTTCCCCATATACTCACATTGATCTTTTGATCATATGTCCCATATATCAATGGGAAATCCAGGATCCTAAATTGGAGGTACTGTACCATATAAGGGCATATTCTGTGGGGATATTCCCTTACATAGGCCTTACATAGGCCTTATATATGATAGGTACCTCCAATTTAGGTTCCCGAAATGGCCATTGAATATATTTCTCCATAGTTTCCTATAATTCATCCATAGTTCATAATCTCCATATATTTCCCATATACATTTCCCACACCCTCTGGTTGTGACTAACATAGCCATGGTATAGATGGCCCATAGAAATAGATGGTTCACCGTTCTTAAAGATGGTGGATCTTTCCATGGCAAACTGTTAGTCATAACCAGATGGTATGTATATGTCCCATCGATTTCTCCATAGTTTCCTGTAATTCATCCATAGTTCTATATTTCCCATATATATTTCCCATATATATTTCCCATGGATTTCTCCTAAATGTCCCATAATTTCACCAATGTTATTTCACACCTCCATGTGGCGCTCCGCTTTAAGGAGCCTGGATGACCTGGGAGAGCAGTCGCAGCGCTGCGAGGTGCTTCAGCCCCTTGGCGCCATATGATTTTTCATGTGTTCCCAAAATCGTTAACTGATAAGTTATATATATAATATATATATAATATATATAATATATATATAATATATATATATAATTATATATACATACATACTACTGTATAGGTTACATATAGTTATGACCAAAGTATACAGTGTGAATCTGTGAGTTTTGATCACATTTTTATCACATGTTTTCTGAACTGGAACTTTTTAGTCATCCATCTGGTGAACAAAAACCATCTGAAGAACCCCGCTGGGACCTTAGGACCGCAGTGGAAATCCTGATGGTGAAGGCGGATCGGATCAACATATCAACTACGTCTATGGAAGAAATAGCTGAAATATCAGAAGTTTAGCTAGCTGGGATAGATATTTCATCATATAGGAATCATAGCCATTTAATATTTCTAGAAATGTCTGAAATCTGGCTGGTAAATTCAGACATAGATGGTAATTCATCATGAGATTTCATGGGAAATAACTGAGATATCTAGCGAATCTCGCTGAATTCAAAGGCCCTGAAGGCTGAAGGTTGTCACTACAAGATGATGCTTAGTAGGGGAAATTTCCCAAGCGTGGCCTGAATGCAGGTGAAATATGATAATTCGGCAAGGTACTACTTGAAACATCACCCCCCTTAGATGGTTGTTATTTTTCGGGATTCCCCCGAGGTTGGGACTTGCTTCATCTTGATTTCCCTTGCTGCCGCAGGGGGACGTGCGTGCCGCCTTAGAGGTTGCCCAAGAGATTCGGCGACTGACCAAAGATCTAGGGAAGCCCTCCAAAGAGGCAGAGACACAGCTGGGGAGGACCTGTGAATCCTTGACTGCTTTTGTTTTACGTGCACGATACGCAACAAGGCCAGGGCCGCCACAAGGCCAGGGCCCATATTAGTGAGTTGCTTCAGAATTCCTGTATTTTTGCAAGCCATTTCATGGAATGAGATTTGATATCCCACTATATCCCATTGAAAATCGGATTTCTTCTTGAGGGGGTCTTACACGACAGGCTTGGGCTGAAGCTACCCAGATCCAGGGGTTCCCTCCAAGGTGGCAATGGAAATCCACCATTTTTGGTGGATTTTCCCGTAACATCCAGGAATTCCACCATTGATAGTTGATTTATGGTTGATTTTCCCATGACCTCCATTTCCTTCGGGAAGCTTTCAGCCACGGATAAAAAAGACAGAGGCTCGTCCAAGCCAGATCATCGCAGTGATTCATGGATGTTCATCCAACCAGGTCTGTATTTGTAGCTATTGATCCATAGCATTCCATAGCCATTTGGGTTTGCAAATGGAAAAGAAGCAAAATGATCCGATGATACATCATGATCTTTTTTGGCAGTTCAAAGAAGCCATTGAAGTCTTTTTCCCTGCAAGAACAGTGTTCTTTTAGCAATGTCCTGTGACATTGCTGGCCACAAAAGTCACTACTCTCTGGTAAACGTTAACAAAAAACTACGGTAAATCACCATGTTATAGCTGGGACAATCCACTATTTCTATGGCCATTTTCCATAGCTTTTTGTATGTCATTACCAGAGGGTAGATCATCCAATGGATCTGTTGTTACGTCGCAAGGGCAATGCGATCCTGACGGAAGCCCAGATTCACCATGCCACAGGCGTCCGGGACGGGTTCGGAAGCGGATGGGGCAAAGGATGCAAGGACTGATATGAGCAGTGTGTAACACCCCTGTTGTTTGATGATTATATGGGGTTGTACTATACAATATATATATATAATATTGAGGATTATCGCAATGATTCTGTTGTTCATCTATAAATCCAGAATTCGGACGCAAGAAGGATGGTCGACAATAGGCTGCGACACTTTTCTCATACATTTATCATACGATCATTACTAGCACACAAGAACTATTCATTGGATTGGTTTAAGGGAAAAACTACAGGAAAACTCCACGTTTGGTGGGAAAAACCGTGGTTTCCGGTTAATATTTCCCCTTAAACCAAGCCATTGGCTATTGAAGAAATCATCAAATCCTTATGGTTTGGTGGCCTCAACTCCCATCGACGACACTTGGACGAGCTGCATAGGAAACACCAGCCAAGCTTTGAAGCTCGCGCGCGAAGCACAGGCCGCTTTTCTGGAAGAGTTGGGGCTTTTGGAAACGTGGCTGGTTGGGAAATCCCCTAAAAGTGGAGGTTTATAGCTGGCAAAAGAATCAATGGTGAATTGTCCACTGCCACGTTTGGAGGATAATGGAGCCATTAGATTTATATTCCAAGTTATGCACATCAAAAGCTGAGGATCATCATCGACTAACTATCCAGTGGTGAGGGATTGCTTCAGAGCTATGGTGGCATCAATCTTCCCTAAATGGGCTTCTCCTCTTGGAACTATGATTTGAGGTTCCCAAGCAGATGATAGTCAATCATGACTGGTTGGTGGTTTGGAACATGAATTTTATCCCATTTGACTAACAGTTTTCAGAGGGGTTGAAACCACCAACCAGATGACTGTTTTGAACATGGATCCATTACAATCAGATATCTAATCATGGCTGATTTCCCATATTTTCCCATTAGAAATGGGAAGAATGATAGCGACCATACAGGCCAACACCAGTTCGATGGATAGGATTGGATTGTGGTCACCATAAATCAACGGATCACAGGTAGGACTGCAGGTGGAAGAGGACTCAGTCATGGATACCCTCCTGCGTCATCAAACGTGGCTGGGGAAATCCATAGAAATCCCCAAACTAAATGGAGGATATCTATAAATGACAGTTTATTATGATGGTTATATAACCCACTATTTGTAATGAATCCCACTATTTATACCATCTGGTTATGACTAACAGTTAGCCATGGAAAATCCCAACCATAAATGGAGACCACGGTTATCGCTGGGAACATCATCGAACTAAATGCCACGGCTTTTCGGGTGCCACGGCCATGATGACACCCCCTCCGGGTCATCTGCGATTTCGTTCAGCATCACTGAGTTTTCCGCCGTAGAACTTATTCAAAGACTATGAAAAACCAGTGAAAGTGAAAACGCCCTCATGTTTTTCAAGAATTGGCCAAAGAACTTCTAATGATTCTAATGATTCTAATGGCTCAAAGAAAAATATTGGTATGCCACCAAAACAAATGTATGGTTTGAGTTCCCCAAAAAATATGACACACCCGCAATTTCCAGCTAACGATCCACCTTTTTTGGATCGCCCTCGACGCGATGCCAGGTGACTTTCCGACAGGTGGATGATAAGAAGGGCGAGGCGAGCCGCTGAGAAAACCTGTGGCGATTCCATGGTGCCAATTTAATTCCATTCATCAATTCACATTAGGATGACATGGCTTGTTTTTTATTCATATCATAATCATTATATTTTTATTAATACTGTATCATCTTCATGATATATCATAATATATATATATAAGTATATATATATATATTATTATAATATATATATATATTATAATATATATATATTATAATATATATATATTATAATATATATAATATATTCTAAAATATACATAATAATACATATATTATAATATATCATAATACAATATGGACAATCAGCCATTATTCATGGCCCATGATCATATTACCAAAGCCATTGTCACCGTTGGTTTACATATCGGGATCCAGGGGATGAGTTGGAGCATCATCTCGGAGATCCAGAAGAGCACAGGGGAACAGGAGCGAAATCGCGAAATCGGCGCAGGATGGAGAAATTTTAGGAGGATTTCAGGATGGGATTACCCTCCGGTAAACTAACAGTTTGCTATTGAAAATGGCCATTTATAGTGAGTTTTCCCATTAAAAATGATGATTTTCCATAGTTATGTTAGTTTACCAGAGGGTATATATTATGATACCTATTTATAGCATCATTACATCCATGAATATTGATAGGTATCATTGATTATACCCATTTATGATTGTTTCTTTTTATACCCATCATCATAATATACCCATTGGGATAGGTATTAAGATACCAATTATACCCATTATTATCCATTATTATCATTCTGGTTCGTGGTTTGGAACATGAATTTTATTTTTCCATATATTGGGAATTTCATCATCCCAACTGACGAACTTTCATATTTTTCAGAGGGGTAGATCAACCACCAACCAGCAGTGTTAGTGTTGTTGTACCCAGCACTACTCTCGCAGGAGGATGCCTTGCGGGCCAGCCGCAGCACCCGGGCCTTGTACCAACAAGCTGGAGACAAGCGCTCGCAGGCGAAGCATGGAGACCTCGCTTGACGGTGAAGCCATGACACATAGAGCCATACCCGGCCTGGTAAACGTTAACAAAAAGCTATGGAAAATGGCCATTTATAGTGGATTTACCCATTAAACATGGTGATTTTCCATAGTTATGTTAGTTTACCAGTTTATGGAAAATCACCAAGCTATGGTAATGACTAACAGTTTGGTAATGATATGTAATGATCTACCCGGCCTGGTAATGGGTAAATCCAATGGATGATCTACCCGGCCTGGTAATGACTAACAGTTTGCGACATATTTTCAATGGCCCAGTCGAAATAGTGGATTTACCCATTAATAGCATGGTGGATCTTTCCATAGTTTTTTGTTCACGTTTACCAGGCCGGGTAGTTGATTCAATAGAATGGTCCGTTAAAATGGAGATGGAGAAATTACAACTATTGAAACTCTTGGATTAATAGGTTTCTATAGTATGTTCTGACTATAGCTATGGTTATTGTGACCAATGGCGATTTTTCATAGCTATAGTCACCAAAAAAGGGTACGGGAAGCCTGGGGAAACGACCTCACCATGCGAAGATAAGATGAAAGGATGGTTGGGATATGTTGACATTGAGGGAACCACCTGAAAATGGGACAAGAAATCCAGTTGGAGAATTGGAATGTCTCATCCGATGATTGAATTTGAAAGGAAATCAGGCAGCAAGTTGCCAGTTTTGAGATATTCCCCGCCACCAGGGTGAGTTTTTTTTTTTTTTAATAAAAGGAACATTTCACTACTAGCGTGTTGCTGGTGTACTAATCGTGTCCTTGGTCATTGTCAGGCATATGCGATGAAGTGGGGCGCTCAGTGTTTGAGGAAAAGGAACTCCACAGATGTAATTTCTTGGGAGTATTTACTTTTTTGGTTCTTTTGCAAATTTACTCAATCTTCTAGATATCTCATATATCTCTAAATAGTCCGTCCAATCTTGGAGCTTCATTTTCAGTTCCAGTAATTTTGCACCAACGTTCCCGCAAGGAACACGAGCATCACTATGTTTTTTTTCGTTGTCTCTTCAATATATAGCTACGCATATATATATACACATATTATCATTATACATGTGTATATGTATATGTATATGTATATGTATATGTACATATACATATGGAACTGTCACCATCATTTCTTCGTGATCTCCTAAAATGAAGCCTGGAATTGTTTGCAAATATCCGGATTTTTCTCCCTCAGATCCCAATTGTCGATGCTCGCATGTCCATCTTTGTGATACAGTGCATGGAAGAAATCCAGCGGTTGGTTATAATCCCATGATTTTTCAGTGTTTCATAGTTGTCTATACCTACTGTAGTAGTTACCAACTGGTGCAGGATTTCTTCCATCTATGTTGACTATAGTTGGTTGTATATATATATATATATAATTACGTATATATATATATACACATACATACATACATACATACATACATACAGTCACCGACAGAATTATGGAAAAAAAAATGTTTCAATTTACAGGCGCCGCCTGTCTATGATAGAAAAGTTACGAACCTTTTTTTTTCCATAATTATTTTTTCCATAATTATTTTTTTTTCCATAAT
>Ga0126342_10009542_pt1 | contig 17391 bp, 12 predicted proteins | sample Cyp1metagenome_FD_92528 | JGI IMG/M metagenome (GOLD analysis project Ga0126342, IMG submission 92528) | Coral microbial communities from Lord Howe Island, Old Settlement Bay, Australia - Cyphastrea 1 metagenome | ecosystem: Host-associated > Invertebrates > Cnidaria > Coral ... | reverse complement strand
TGACTAACTCTTTCCCTGACGAACTTTGACTAACTCTTTCCCTGACTAACTGTTTCTTTGCTAACTCTTTCCCTGACTAACTCTTTCTTTGACTAACTCTTTCCCTGACGAACTCTTTCTTTGTTAACTCTTTCTTTGACTAACTCTTTCCCTGACATTCTAAAAGTCCGTAACACGGAAGTTTCTCCCCCTAAATTTCCTTTGATTATACCATTATTATACCATTATTAGACCATTATTAGACCAGTATTATACCATTATCATACCATTATTAGACCATTATTAGACCATTATTATACCATTATTATACCATTATTATACCATTATTAGACCATTATTCTACCATTATGATACCATTATTATACCATTATTAGACCATTATTATACCATTATTAGACCATTATTAGACCATTATTAGACCATTATTATACCATTATTATACCATTATTATACCATTATTAGACCATTATTATACCATTATTATACCATTATTATACCATTATTAGACCATTATTATACCATTAATATACCATTATTATACCATTATTATACCATTATTAGACAAGTATTCTACCATTATGATACCATTATTATACCATTATTAGACCATTATTATACCATTATTATACCATTATTAGACCATTATTAGACCATTATTATACCATTATTATACCATTATTATACCATTATTAGACCATTATTTATATACCATAGTGAAGATATACCACATGACATACATGTGCTGTATGAAATTTCTTTTTTTTTTTAACGGCGGGCCCCCAGGGACCATCCGGCAGAACCACGCTGGGGATGAAGGGGTCGATTTTTTTTGGTTCACGTTGAACCGTTGGAACATCCGCGTTTTGAAGATGGTCAACGTGGGTATTCCTCAAGGATTTTGTACCTTGGATTGAAAAATGATGGCTGTGATATAAATTATCTAAGTTATCTTGATGATCTGGTTGGTGGTTGAGCCACCCCTCTGGAAAATATATGAGTGAAAGTCAGTTGGGATACTATTCTTCCCAACTGAATGGAACATAATAAAAATTCCATGGTTCCAAACCACAAACCAGCATATATATATATATATTGCAGTGTGTAGAAAATGATTCAACAGCTGAGAAAAAACAGCTATATCATTATATAACCAGCCATACACCAAATATTTAAATTCCCATTTAATGTTGATCTAGGTAAATTATAACATGTCACTAACCTGAATCGTGCGGCCATTTGGGGATGATTTCTCTTATTAATCATAATTCCCAGGGTTCGGGAGAACAGGGTTCGGTCGTGATCAAATTTACCCAGATTAATGTTGATTATAAATCTTATCACTATACCCTCTGGTTATAGATGGCCCATTTATAGATGGTTTACCTATTCATAGCATGGTGATTTTCCATGGCAAACTGTTAAATAACCAGATGGTAACAGATATGTACCCACTGTTACATGGATTGATGATGATCCCATTGTGGGCCATAGATGTGACCATTGGATTTGGACACCATGGATGTGACCATGGGATGCGTGACCAACGCTTTGTCGAGGAGCCGTTTTCAGGACGCTATTGGCCAAGGTACCGGTCACCTGTTTGTGGCAAGACTTTTTTTGGAGTCTGGAAACATGAAGATAGGCATTTGTATATGTGCATTTAGAGAATTTAGAGGCTGGTTGGTGGTATACCTACCCCTCTGAAAAATATGAGTTCGTCAGTTGGGATCGTTACTCCCAACATATGGAAAAAAAAACTGTTCCAAACCACCAACCAGGAGGTGATTTGTAGTTGAAAAACATTGTTAAGTTGGATATTTGGATCATATTATAATCACCTAACTAAAAATATGAAATGATGGAAGAAATCAAGGGAATCCAAGCAAAACCCAGTGGAGATGGATAGTCAATCACATGTAATCACCGCAGGAATGGTGACTCATTGCATCTCATTGCAGATCACTTCCTGCCCATCCTGGTGTACATCCGAGCACCACAGGTATCAAAATTCGAGTCTTACCAGGAATTCACCAGAGGGCTCGAGGGAGTCACCCTTTGCACCGTCCATACAAATGCGCATTGGTAGTATACAAATATGGGTCATAACATGTTATTCAAAATGTCTATATCCGTTCTTCTTGAAAAGCTGGGATTCAATGCTCAGCCGTGCCCACCTATATACATACGGCATCTTACAAACATTGATGCGAACCAACTAAGACTAACATGCCTTAATAGAAGCAAGTCAAAACTCCAAGATCCCAACAATCCATTTGTTTGGTGAATCAACCAAAGAACTCATCAGGAATGCCGATGATTTTGTGATTACTACCTATCACAATTTTATCCAGCATTCCGTCGTGTGGTGGAATTACGTGTGCTCTTTGTGAGTTCATTCCCGAAGGGTTCAATCATGTTCAAGCCCTATTAGATCATTTAAATCATATTAAATCACATTCCATCCCAGTTGTGTTGGTTTCAATCCACATATTTGATATGTTTTTTCCTGGCTGGGCCCACTGGTGTGAATGAATCCCCAGCGAAAGCTCTGGGCCTTTCCTATGTCTTATGGTATCTAAGGATAATTTACTGTAAAAAAAAAGTGTCAATGTATAATGGTAAAATGATATAACATGTATCTTATTGTATCTTGAGATTCCATGTGTATATATATATACAGATATACATATGTAAACGATTAAAGTTGGTTCCAGTATCAAACTACACATCATCTAGGTCTCTCCAAAATGATGTTTGATGGTTTAGTATGTTTAGTCCCCATGTGTTTGTCATGCCCAAAGCTCCACGGTTTCCCAAAGCACGGCCTGCCCCAGCAACATCAATTCCCTCATGGAGGAGCGCCTTGCCAGCGATCTACCGCTTTCACCGCAGATGCCATACCCATGACGGATCCGTGGTGCTGGTATATATGCGAACATAAAGGGGGTATATTGATGGGATCCATGGAGCACCATAATATAGCAGCACCATGGATCCGTCATGGGATTGGAATTTGCCCCGTAGAAATTGCGAAGATAGGGAATACTATGATTCAACAGCGGATGGTTCCAGGGTCCGGAATTTTCAGGCATGGAAACACCCCACAGGTATGTAGATTTTCCCTTGAACCAAGGTTAGTGAAACAATGTGCCGTAGGATTTCGATGATTGGACGGAACACATTCATGGAGCCGAGACCCAGGCCATAAAATATGCTGCTGTGTATACCTGCCCAAAAAAATCCCAGAAATGACCCAAATGTAAAGACAAAAGCCTCCCAGTTGTAAGGGATATTCGTTTTTTTTCCACCCATCTGCTGTTCTGAACACGACCAACTTTTGAGATCCCCGAATCAGACCACATTCCCGGTGGGACCCACTTCCGAATTTCCGGAGTTATCCACCATGAAGATCCATGAAGCCCAAAGTCGGGGTACCTTTGGGGTAGTTGGTAGGTGTCAATATGGCACTGGCTGATCAAGCATCTTGTCTGGAAGAAATCAGAGTTTTTGGTGGTTGACATGGCCATGTTTGCCGAGAAAATCACCATCAACCATCCACGAGCTGGTGAATTTGAGCATTTCTTTAGTGTGTCAATCGTGTTCGTGGCATGTCTTTTGGTAGTATAGCCCCCATGATATCAGTATTCTCTCATATATATATATATATATCTATATATATATAAATAAAATCAAAATCGTTCATATCATATATCACATAGAAAAACATATCGTCAGGGATATCTTCCATATATCATATAGTAATTATATAAATATCTCCCATCAAAAGCTTTCTTTCGGGGCTGACTTATGCTGGCCGCTGAGTGCCACACCATCTGCTTTGGTCGATCTCCTTGACCTCGTGTAACGTGGTTTTTCACAGCGTTTTTCGGCCCCAAAATGTGGATATGATACGTTGGATGGGGCCATAAACCAGTGATGTTAGTTGGTTTATAAACCATGATAATCCCCATGAACTAGTTCGTTATCTATCTACCATAAACCACAGAATTCAACCACTTATTAAAACCAACTGAACGCTATCTTGGGGGCCCCATCTTGTAGGGAGCATCAACATTGGGTGTCACCATCTAAACATGTGGATATTTTCCATGATATGTTTAACCATCAACATGGCAATTATAACCATAGATAACCATCAATCATGTGGATTTTACATGATTTAACAATGAAACATGTGGATATATTTTCCGGTGAGGTCAACGCCTTGAAAGCATCATTTCATGGGAATTGATACCCCAAACGGCCAGGAATTTTTTTCTTACCCATGAACCGCTAGATCCGAGCTAGTGAGTCGTTTGTGGGGGGTAGATGACCAACAAAATACCAAAGATCATGCAATGACATATAGTCTATATAGTATTTTGTTGGTCTCCGGTAAGGTAATATATGAATAAATGTAATGAACATGGTGTGGATACACACAAATGTGACCAAGAAAATGTAACTGATAGCACAAAATGGGTGATTAATGACAATGGCTAATGTCCATGGGCTACTATTCTGCAGAAGGCTGGTCATGGGTTTGTATCTAACCTTAAGCATCCAATATTTGGCGGTAGATAGTTTGGAGGATGGAAACCATGCTTAAAAACACCTTCGGCCACACCAACAAGTTGCTAAAGTCTAGTAGTCACTTCATCCAGTCGCAAACTAGAGAATATTCGCGACGTCAGAGAGCACACACACAAATCTTCAAACAACCATGAACAATCATGTTACCGGTACCCTCTGGTTATTTAACATAGCGAACTGGAAAATCCCTCATAAATGGAGGTTTTAATATGTTTAATGGGAAAATCATCTGTAAATGGGCCATGGCTTCCAGTTCGCTATGTTAAATCACCAGAGGTTAATCCCATATCATTCCGTTATTCACCATTGTTAACCCATTGTTTAAACCATGAAAAATCACCATGAATCACCATGAAACCACCATTAAATCACCATGAAATCACCATGAAATCACCATTAAATCGTACACTTCCCCAGATTTTAAGAAACTCCCAACCGGGATGGGCAGTTTCATCATGTTTCCCATCCCACAGTCAATTGATAGATGTCAAGGGCGGCAAACGTCGTGCTGAACTCATTACGATGGGGTAACATTAATGGTATGATATCTATTAGATATTGGATATAATATGGTATCTGTTGGTGATATTGGATATCTAGATATCTACTGGATATGATATCGGATACCCCCTGGTAAATTAACAGTTGGACCCTGATTTTATCACCAATTGATAGTGGTTTCACTAGTCTTCCAACCCCGACAACTGCCAGGGTCTATGTTAATTTAACATTAATGGTAACATACCATGATTCTTTCACAGCGAAATACCATGGGATATCACCATTTTTTTTAAATATCACCGTATATAAATCGTAGCATCGTCTAGACATTGGTGGAAGATCTGTCGACACTGTCGGCCAACATTCGCGATGAATCGCCTGGTCGGCCCATCGGATGCCAAACAGCAGGGCGCAGGCCTGCGCAAACCTGAGCGATTCGGACCCCAGGATGGTACCCTCTGGTTATGTCATAGCATAGCTATTGAAAATGGCCATAGAAATAGTGGATTTACCCATGAAAAAAATAGTGATTTTCCATAGCTATGTTAGTTTACCAGAGGGTATCTGCGTAGAAAAATCAAGTGGTAACTGGTAGATGCTGGGATCGGATGGGCTTTTTGTGAAGCTGCAACATCTGAAATGACTACCTACTTTTTGTAGGTAGTCATAAGATGTTGCAGCTTCACTCAGCTGTGGTGATGAACCACCACCAACCCCATAAGGGGTAGCTAATAGGAAGCCCCTATGGCTGGCTGGTTTACCATTTGTAAATTGTTGCTTTACCATTTGTGACTGGAGGTTTCCTAGAAAAAAGGGGTACCCCAATAGCTGGATGGTTTTTATTGCATGGAAAATCCCAAAATCACATTGATGATAAATGGGTTACCCCCATGACATAGGAAACCTCCATATTATGGTACTTCTAACATCTTAGAAACCAAGAAATATCTAGGGGGAAATGACTTTAAAATTTAAGTGATATATCAAAACTTAGGAAACCCCCAAATTTACTATACAAATCATATACATACATAGTTTTATTTCCCATCATTGTTGTTTGAATCGTCACCCATTTCACTCCACAGGCCATTTATTTAGGACACCCCCAAGGTCCTCAAAAACTGGGTCAACTCCGCCACGTCACCAAGGTTGTCGTTCCAAGCGCGCCAGGTGTTGGGAGATGGGCTCTTGAATCTGGCGCCACAGATGACTTTAGGGCACTCCTGGTGTTTGTTGGTTTCGAATCCCCAGTCCATTCCCTATGGGTCCATGGCCACTGTCTGAGAAGGTACGGCTGGGACACCCCCTAGTCATCATACTCCAGTCATACTTCATAGGAAGGTACGGCTGGATCCATAGGGATTGAACCCGATCTCATTATTGTTGATTATACTATGTAATTAATGTATATTAATGTTGATAAAACGATGCCATTTGCGCCATCCCCCATTCATAAAAACACATGTTAATAGCTGGGATTTCAACAATTCCCAGTCATGGCTGGTAAACATGGCCTTGAATTCCCCACTGTATAGCCATATAGCGAGAATAGCTTATGATGCCCAGAAAAACTATAGATATAACCCCCATAAACCAAAAAAAACACCCTGGTATCTGGTGAAATTGGAGTTATAAACTCACCACTTATAGCTGCCGATGCTGACGACGCAGGGCACCCGGTAAGTGGAAAGCCCAAGATGGTTTCACCATTGGGGTTGGCTATTGCGATGGTTTTAGGCATTGGTTTTACTGCAGAAAAACCACTGCCACTTCAAAAAACTCGTGTCACTTGCAGCCGGGTTTTCTTATGTCCAAACAAAGACGACTGAAACTTGACATATATGGGGCGAAAAGCCTGCGCTTTAACATGGTTCTCACAATATTGTTTACATTGATGAATGGAACCATATCAACCCCTGGCAAAACCAGGGCTCACCAGGCTCCCAGCTGCACCTTCTCTTTCCCATAGATCGCCAAGGAGGAGAGCCGTGCTGCAATGGGAATCACATGCTCCTGCCGTCGCATGAATTCCTGGCTGAATATATTCCCATGATATTCCTTTTGCATTCCAATGAACTGTTGGTGATACCCCTAGGATCCCCTAGGTATTTTTGATGCGATGCTGACCCAGTTCTATGCATTCTGGCTAGATTATAACAATTCACTCACCTGAAAATAGCTGTTATCATACGGCCAGCTATGGGGATGATTTGCCCAATCCAATTCCCATCATTCCGGTGACGCCATAGTCAGGTCATGATCAAATTTCAGATTTATTCATGTGTGAAACCTAATAATAAATGAACCTACCATTTGGGGATTGTTTATGAAACCCATAAAAATAAGGGGGGATGGCTTGTTTTTAGCTTTACCACAAATGAATATCCATGTCATCTGTTGAAGGTACTGCCAGTGCTGCATATCGCCAAAGATTTTCGTGGATCATCACCATTGCCGCAAGATTGCCGCAAGATTGCCGAGTCTGAGCTCCGCAGAATTTTTCATCTCTTCACAAATTGTTGATGCAACATGGCTAAAATCAGCTTGAGAGTGAAGATTTTCCCTCTGGTTACAGTATTTGTTACACTTTGCTACTGAAAATGTTCATTAGTCTAAGAATATATCAGAATGGTAAATCATGGAACTGTTCATGGCCTATGAAAAACATCATCACGAAGACTCGTCCCATCCCATCACTGCGGAACTTGGATCCACCTTGATGACCATGTCAGTGGCTCGATGTCAACATGACAAGGAATGATGCAGTGACACTAAAATGCCAACAAGGCAATTCCGTGGAAGAGCAAAACAGCCCGCTTTCAGTACGTTATTGTAGATAGATATATAATTATATATAGTTTTGTATATATATATATTTATTGTCCATTTATGCATGGGCATCGGATATACTGGTGTATGGTTACTCAGTCTAACAAATGCTTGGTTTCACCATGTGTCAACTGTGGGGCACCAATCAAGCCACAGAAGTGCTCATTACGGCTGGTATTAACATGTTTTGGCAGTGATTCATCTTGACCAAAAAAACATTGATACTATATAATATATATATATATATATATATTGATATGTTATTATATATATATATATATATATGTTAGTCAGTAATATTAACATATCAATGATACAATGAACAATAAAAAATTGCCAATATTAATCACTCCAATTAGTACGATCATATTCGATGCCATTGCCTGAGTTGGTCTGTCCCATGATAGGGTACCCGGCCTGGTTATGTCAAAATAGCTATTGAAAATGACCATAGAAATAGTGGATTTTCCCATTAACAATGGTGATTTTCAATAGCTATGTTAAATTACCAGAGGGTACCCCAAAATCCATTGGATGTTCTTTGTCATGCCCTATAGTCTATAGTTGTTACTTCCTGGCAATGACATGACGAGGTGCCAATAAGGCCACCCTGAGGGAAGACTGATGGAGAAATGAGAGATTGCGAAGGCTGTCGGATTTCCAGTTATATGTTTGCGACAATAGAGTTTCAGCTTCATCTGCTCAATGGGAGATCTTCAGGATCCGATTCAATGGAGGTACTGTACCATATTTCTGGCCATATTTTGCGGGGATATTCCATTACATAGGCCTGAAGAATAGGCCTTATATATGGTAGGTACCTCCAATTTAGGTTCCTGAAATGGCTATTGATCTGCCATCACGTTATTCGGATGTGCCACAAAGACGAAAACAAGAAGTGCCCAAGGGCAAGATTCTGGGTGAGCAATATCTAGGACAGTTGCATATCTTGAAGCGCCAATAGTTTTCACTGATGACATACTTCCCAAATGTTAGTAAACCAACCATTGACATATATTTGTTTCCCATCAACCTCCATTTAGTTCGGGAACTTTCCAGCTGACCACGTTTGATGACACCGGAGGGTAAACCTTCTGTTCCCCAGTGTATTTACCTTGTGGTACGAGAGCCTAATGACCTTGGTGGATAAACTGTTTTGAGACTTGGGGGTGCAGTTCCTGCAAACCAAGTGTTTTTTTTGGAGCATACGTAGTTATATCATAGTTATAGCCCCACGGCCCAACTTATGGATACTTAAAATCCATTCATACCACTTGGCAGCCCCAAAACCTGGCTGATCTCTGGACACCCTGCAGTCCCTGCAGTCCTGATCCACGATGACATCCTTGTAGTTCTCGTACTGCCGTTCCATGACCTTCCTGCACAGCTCCTTGCTGCTGTCCTGCAAAGGCCATACCCAAAAAATGGTGGGACCCCAAGCGTCGTTGCGAAGTTGGTTTTTCATAAGTAGGTGAACTCCGACTTATCATTTTACATATTAATAATCACTATATTAACTAAGTACTATGAATTACATGATATAGACTATATTATAACCCAAGCTAGCTAGAATATATCAACTAGTTAGTTGGCTTTGTGGTAATATAGCTATATAGCTATATATAGCTATATTACCAGGTTCATCCGCAATCGAGGTTGTACATCCTTGTGGCTTCAACGATGCTGGGGATTATTCTACTGGCGCAAGCCATCACAGTGCTGGTATAGCTACCTACCGTTCATAACTATTAATAACCATGAAACATCCATGATGGATTTCAGCTATATATGTTCATGACATTATATATTAACATTAATACCTCACCATAGTTAAATCGGGAGTTGTTTGGACTAATTGTAGCATGCTTGTGGCATTTGGATGATGGATTTCACTATCGTTACAGGGTCGTATCTGCCCAGTTCTGAGTTGCCTTTTCTGCCCCATTGACTATAGATACAACATTATATAACCCCTATTTTATAAACCCTAAAAACATCTAAAACACTCTGAAAAAATACTTCTCCGAGTTACACACTGACTTTCCCGAACAGGATCGTAGACACATTGACCATCCAATCTGGGTAAATTATAATATTTCACTTGCCTGAATTAAGGTCTTTTGGGATGATTTCCCTTACTAACCAAGATTCCAGTGAGGGAGAACAGTGAGGTCGTTATAATTTACCCAGATCCAATGCATCAAACTCAGGTGCTGAGCCTTGCAGAAGAACTCCGGCAACTGATCCATGCGGTTGGCCACGATCCACGCATCGCTGGGTTGCAGAGCAGCACTGCGCTCCTGCACGGCACGGAGGTCCCAATTGTTGGGGCCCAACGGGGAAGCTTTTCATGGGGAAATCTGTGGGAAAATTATGAATCACTGGCTTTTTGGTGTAAAAATATGTAAAACATGACTTATGGCATTTTGCTTCAGGGCAAATCTGATGATAATTTTTTGGGTTTTCAGGAACACAAACTTTTGGCACAAACCTATGCCGATCCCTTATCCATTTCTGGGTCGATCCCAATCCCTTGTTAATGTTTTTGTTTGGCTTTTTGCTTGCAAACCACATCCCCCAGGCCATAGATGGCCATAGTGTCCTCGAAATCTCCCTCCTCCTGAACGGATTGAGAGTGGTGGCTCCCGGGCTTCATATAGCCGTTATGCCCCCGTTTCAACCTTTTCAACTGCCATGCTTCATGAATCTCCTGCCGAAAAAACATCAGAACATTCGGGTTAAATCAGTCTAAATCCTTGTGAAACAATATTCTCCAAACTTCCAACACATCTTGATCTCATCTGAATACAAGATGCACGACGTCATGATACAGCATGATCAATCAAAGAAAACAAGAACGCACCTGCTTGAAAACACTGCGCAACATGTTGCCCATCCATTGCCTTAGCAAAAAACAATTGGACCCCGAGAATGAAGAGATTCATCGGAGAAATCATCGATCTCAACGGAGGATTTCCAGCAAACTTGCAGGAAACCATGTTCGATGACAGGGTATAGTTGACCAACCCTATCGCCAATGCCCCTGCCCCACAAGTTGAATTTGAGTCAACACCAGAAATGATGCTGTTTCAACATGCTACCAACGACCAACTGGTAAAATTAGGGACCATCGCGACTAGCCCCACAGTTCACCTGCAAATTCTCGAGATTCTCCTAAAATTGATTGAAATCCCACCGTTGGTCTAGACCATCTACAATAAATACTGTGCCAACCTCTTGCGGTGTGACTCTTTGCTGTGCTCCAGCGATGGGCAACACTCCAGTGATGCGATATCAGAAGATCTGCTGTATCATCATTTTTTTTGCATCGAGTTTTTTGTTTTTTTCTTAGGTACTAAATATATCATAATACATAATATATCTAAATCATATTAAATCAGTATGTAATCCATATCTCTGGGTAAATTATGATGGCCCACTAACCTGAATTAAGGTCATTTGGGGATGATTCCCCTTATTAACCATGATTCCCAGTGAGGGAGAGCAGTGAGGTCGTTAGAATTTACCCAGATATATTAATCCCATTCTTGCTGGTGAATTCCCGTGATGCCCCACCCTGTGAAAACCTCAAAACAACAAAAAACAATTCAGCCACGATGCGGAACTTCATATTTCGAAGCATCCACCACCACCTGGACGGCTAAACCATGGCTGATATCTGGAGCTGGCTGCTCTTGAATTTCTTGGCCATGCCATGTCTTAGATACAAGTCAATACAAATCAAACTTTGGCATATTGTATCATAGTGTTTTCCTTTTTTGCATTCGTTGCAGTAAAAAACAAACCATGAATCACTCATTCTCAGTTTATCTACCAAACAAACTGAATTTGGTTTTGCTACCTTACATCAGCCCTTCACCAAAGTTGCATGATGTCGCAGTTCATCAAGGTTTTACCACAATGTTCACGTTCCATGGTCTTCCCATCCTCAAACCATCTCAAAGCCGCGCACCAGAACACCATCGGCATCTCGTAGCGTGGAGTGGTACAAGGTCAATAGGTCCTGTCTCAATGGATTAATTCAAGGGACAAAAATATACCCATAGGATCCATGTATGGTATATATGCTAACATTTGGGGTATATTGATGGTAAATGTTACCATATATACCATACATGGATCCTATGGGATACAGGAAAGCTTTGATCTTTCCACCAAAAACACAGTTTTACTATGTTTTCTTGTGGACTTTTTCTGGGACGCTCCGGTCCAGCCACGAAGCCAGCGCCTGGGGACCGATAAAGATTCGAGGCAGAAGAGCCTACACTCACTCTCAGTGATGGGACATGTCATTTACCTGACTGAATTGATGTTGATTATCCACATAATATTACGGCATATTACCTGAGGTTTGCCCGGACTCGCAACGAGTGTCCGGGCATGATGATGATGATGATGATGATGATTATAATGATAACCAATATGCTCCACATAAACAGCATGTATTAAACCCTTATTGAAGCTCTTCAATAAATGTAAGAGTTTAACGGAGGTGGGAGAATTAAACCCTTATTGAAGATCTTCAATGAATGTAAGAGTTTAACGGGGTGGGGGAACTAAACCCTCATTGAAGATATTCAATGAATGTAAGAGTTTAACGGGGGTGGGAGAAGTAAACCCTTATTGAAGATCTTCAATGAATGTAAGAGTTTAACGGGGGTGGGAGAATTAAACCCTTATTGAAGATCTTCAATGAATGTAAGAGTTTAACGGAGGTGGGAGAATTAAACCCTCATTGAAGATCTTCAATGAATATAAGAGTTTAACTGGGGTGGGAGAATTCATATGATATGTATAGTGTGAACAAAAGATCCTTGTAATTTACGCTTTTCTGGGTTTGGGCAAACCTCGGGGTCTGTGTGCAATATTAGATTATATGAATAGATGTACTTGCAATTGGATACCCTCTGGTAAACTAACATAGCTATTGAAAATGGCCATTTATAGTGGATTTACCCATTAAGAATGGTAATTTTCCATAGCTATGTTAGTTTACCAGAGGGTATATATATTCAATCAAAGCCATTGGAATGCCAAGGCCAAAGCTTCCTTGAATGCTTGTGAGAGATAATCCCTTCTCCTTAATGATAATGATAATAAACAATAATAATAATGATCATAATAAGTAATAATAAATAATAATTCATAAGAATTCAGAATAATTCAGAATAATAACAATAATAATAACAATAGTAATAAACACCTGCTGTATGGTCCCAAATAAGTGAGTTCATCCCGCATAAAACCATGGTTTCTAGATATTCTATCCCCAGGTCCCATTTCCGAATCATTATGAAGTGAAGATGATTTTCCCATTCATATATATATATATATTCATATCGGCACATCGTATTAGATCATATTAGATCCCCATTCATATCCCATTAAACTCCATTAAAAACAGGTTCCCATTGAATCCCCATTCGCTACCACCTGTCGCTACCTGGCTACCTGGCTACCATCATATCCCTCACGAAATCTCACGAAACCATCCCCAAATTGATGTTTAAATCTCCCATGAATATGAAAGGGGAAAGGATTTTTTATGGTGTATATACATAACATATTATATATGATATAATATGGTGTATATATATATAGTATGTATTTTCCTATCCATATCCCCTATCCAATCACTATGTATAGACCAAGTGAGACACACCTTCTTTCCACCGGTCCTGTGTGGCCCAGAGCGTGTCTTTCTCGGGGCTCGGGAGGTCTACCAAGGACAACATCCCCGTATCGGTGAGCTGCTCCTGTCGTTGAAGACGTCTAGCAAGAGAACGTGTGGACTTTAAATTCAATGGGATTCATTGGATTTAAATGGTTTTTAATGGGAATTAAATGAATCTAATCAACAAAAATTGGAATTCTACCTCTGTATCCTCTAACAGTTGCATCACAATGTTTTAGCGCTATGTTCAATTACCAGTGGGTAACTACTTGTGCGGTTATGAATCATTGCAGGGGTAATCCACTTAAGGGACTTATTGAGCAGGGTTATTTAGCAGTGAATAGGATGATTCTCCAAGTGCCAAGTGCCCCTTTTAAACATGACTAGACATGGCATAGCTGAAAAAGCACATGTTTGTTTATGACAAAAATTGTAGAATCCCGGGGAAACATTGATGAATCATTGATGCTTTTCCATTGCCAGGCTGCCAGGCTACGTTAAATTTACATTGCCAAATCTGAGGGAGCACATATCGAAAATCGGAAATCTAAGGAACAATGATAACTATTCTGGTTGGTGGTTGAGCCACCCATCTGAAAAATATGAAAGTCAGTTGGGATGATTATTCCCAATATATGGAGAAATAAAACATGTTCCAGACCACCCTGTTCCCCAGGCGGGGTGCTTCATGAGGCAATCCCTTCCAGCCCAGGAGGCAAACAACCATCTAGCCCAAACAAGCAATTCTGGTTCGATTGGAGTTGTTACCTGAAAATTGCGTAAACCCTCCAAAAATACAATGTTCATTGGCAGAATTATAATTTTAAAGCACTGGATTTAGGCGGTTTCCGGAACATTTTAGTTACTTACCTAATTCAATGAGAATGGCAATGTGGCAATGGGAAAACACGATCTCAAGTCTCGTGTACTTCAGCCGGTCTCCCAAATTGTTTACCAGATCCGTCTGGTGTTCTCGGCCCCAGAAACCTGCATCTCTTCACACAAAATTTGAATGTTCATCTTGACAGCTTCCATTCCATACCCGTGTCCGTAGGCAACATTTTTCATTTAAGGTTGTAATTGCTTTGCTCACAATAGGTTGAACAAATATGATACTGTTACTACAAACATGTCATATATATACAGTTACATATTCAATGATAATTATGTCCACAGTATCCTGACTTGATTCTTATATATAATGCCCTTATTGTTCCCATATTAACTATTCACATTTCGTTCAAATCTTATTCCCATCTTATTCACATCTTTTGCTGAACACCTTAGGACCTAAATCAGGGTTGCTAGGTTGCTCCAAACACCACAGGTACCATCCGGGATGGTCAAATGGTATAAATTTGCATAGCATGGCATAAAATGGTTATAGGTATACAGGTAACATGACCCATTTACCCGCCAGGTGGTGCCCCCCCAAGGGATGTTTGCTGGTTTATAAACCCATAGGAAGTATAGATATATCTACCATGGAACCGAGTTATTATAAACCAACTTGGCTATGGGCCACCAACTTGTTCCTATAAATGGTTATATCAATCTTATTCCCACCTTAGTCCCATCTTATTACCAAATTTTGCTGCTTAAAACCTAATTCTGGGTAAATAAGAATGATTCACTAAGCTTATAGTACTATAATTTAAATATTTTTTTGGGATAGTGCTTCAAATCCCAGTGAGTTCGATAAATAAAAAAAAATCCACCTTTCCCCCGACTCGAGATCGAAGGGCTGGCCTCTAAGTCCCCCAAGGCGGCAAAGGCCACCTCCACTTGCAGGAACCTCACAATCTCAGGACAAAAGGGGAAATATACGGGTTCATGGGATTTAATGTATGGGGTTTCATGGGAATATCATGGGAATATCATGCCATATAATATATCTGGTTGGTGGTTGAGCTTACCCCTCTGAAAAATGATGGAGTGAGTGAAAGTCAGTTGGGATGATGAAATATATGAATTCCCAACGGTTTCTGGAAAAAATAAAACATGTTCCAAACCACCAACCAGGGTGTCATGGAGTCCTTCATGGGATTTTCATTGAACCAGACCTTTTTTCTTAATGGTACAGTGATGATAACTGGATGGATCATTTCATGGTATTTGATGGAAAATGGCTTCTTGAATAGGACACATCATATTCACCAATAGATTTACTTATTTTCAGACAAACCCTTATTCGGACTGTCCTTTTACACATTAAACAATTCATCTTACCTCCCCAGATTTCTATCAGTCAGTGTTCTCATGTTTTTTTTTTTAATATCTTACTCTATTTCCTCACCCTTGTGAGTTCTTTCAGAGATTTCTAATCTGGCTGCATTACAATAACTCACTAACCTGAAAATAGCTGAAAAGTTCGGCCGTGCAGTTGCTACGAGAGATCCACAGTCCTTCTTGCCTTTAAGCTTCGGGTCAACAGCTTCCCAACTTGTAGCATCGCGTTCTTTATCGCTGAGACGGCCAGCCGTGGCAACAGCAAATTTATCCAAGGAAAAACACCAAAAATACAAACGGTCCAGTCGTTTTTATATATATATATATATGTACAAAATGGGGCCCCCAAGATAGCTAAGTTGGTTTATAAGTGGTTTAACTGTGGTTTATGGTAGTTAATGGGGATTATCATGGTTTATAAACCAACTTATAACTGGGGGGGCCCATCCTGTATTATAATATTTATTTATCTTGGTCCCTGGATGTGATTTCAAAAATTATGATGATTCCGGTTTCAACAAAATAGGTTTTTTTTTGCAATAAAAATATAAACCACCAGGTGCCCCATCTTCGATACCAACGGAGATATAAAAAACACCCTCGTTGTATGGTCCCAAATGTGCAGTTTTTCATCCATACTAAACCATTATTTCTGGGAGTTGTTTAATATGAATGGGGAAAAGGATTCGGAGGTCCTTCATAAGTTATCTTAAGATAAAATAGGATGAATTTAGCACATTGCATCATCAAATTCGTCACTGCTGATATTTCCCGAATCGGGAGATTGAGAAACATGACTGATCATGAACTATCTTCACCTATCACCAAGGATTTCCCGGATATGCTGAACTTTATGTGAGATTACCCAGGCCTGGAAGGTCGCTGGATTCAGGCGATTTGATGGTGAAAATGTCAAGGTCAAACTCAGAAACTCCCACTCAGTGCTTTCCAACCACCATGAAATATACCAGTCAAAGCGGAATCATCAAAAAATCCATCAGAAACACCAAATCTTTTCAACCAGTTCAACAACTCGCCGGTTTTGTCGCTTCCATTCCGCTTCCCGTGAAAAACTCCCAGGCCGTTATGGATGGTTGGTTGAAAAACCACCCTTGGAACATTACTGGTGGGATGGTACCACTAAAATCCACTAGATCTATCTATCCATCCATCCATCCATCTATCTATCTATCTAGCTGTCTATCTACATTATCTTATCTTATCTTATCTTATATTATCTTATCTTATCTATCTATTTATCTATCTAATCTATCTATCTATCTATCTATCTAATCTATCTATCTATCTATCTATCTATCTATCTATCTATCTATCTTTCTATCTATCTATCTATCTATCTATCGATCTATCGATCTATCTATCGATCTATCTATCGATCTATCGATCTATCTCTCTATCTATCTATCTATCTATCTATCCATCTATCCATCTATCCATCTATCCATCTATCCATCTATCCATCTATCCATCTATCCATCTATCCATCTATCCATCTATCTATCCATCTATCCATCTATCCATCT
>Ga0126342_10009541_pt1 | contig 17391 bp, 15 predicted proteins | sample Cyp1metagenome_FD_92528 | JGI IMG/M metagenome (GOLD analysis project Ga0126342, IMG submission 92528) | Coral microbial communities from Lord Howe Island, Old Settlement Bay, Australia - Cyphastrea 1 metagenome | ecosystem: Host-associated > Invertebrates > Cnidaria > Coral ... | reverse complement strand
TTTGAGAGTAGGTCCTGAAAAGTTTTCTGGGTACTGAAAAAACAGGACTTTGGCACAGGGTCTGAAAAAAGACGTAGGTGGAAGATTCAGGTATGCTGTTGGGTTGCAAAGCTGGGTTAATAGATATATAGTAGAACGCAAAAAAAAACCTACTTCTTAACTTTTCAATGCGATCAGTTGGTGTTTTACTGTAGCCACTCATCGATGGCTACCAGCCATCGGCAGCCAGGTCATCTGAGCAGCATTTGCGAGGCGTCAGGGAGTCGAAATTCGCTGATGGATTGGTCTCTGAAGTAGCTGACTTTAGATCAAAACATATCAAAACCCGTGGGGTTTACAACTGGATTTGAGGTTTTTTGGCAGAACTTAGGAAAGGGATGCAATGGGATATGTAAGGAACCATAAGTATTTGGGCGTGTTTGAATTTGAACATGGGGTGTATACCCCAAATTATTGCCATTTAGTATAGATGAAACATGATGCAAAAAAATCAGTCGATGGCACGGAGTACCCTCTTCTCAGACAAACTCAGATCTAGAAACCAAGTTTGGGGTGAAACCATTTCCCAACTGGATCCCAGGCAAAGGTCGAATTGCTTCCAGGGTCCCTGGATGCCTTAGTAAATAATAGTAAATGGCCAGTAAATGGATTGTATGCACTCAAAACATGCCCTATTACTACCTACTACGTGACCATGTTTCGCTCCCTAATCCGATACTTGGAAAATAAATGATGGCAGACAAAATCGCTATGATGGCAAAACAATGCAACCAGTGGGTTTCTACTTCAGGCAACTTCAGGTTGTCTTTTGCAGACTTGATCGGAAAGAACTAAACACTGGTTTTGATATGTTTTGATTGGTCCGTGTGAAAAAAAAAGAAAAAAAAATCCAGCGCCAGAGTTTCAACCATCCCACCGTCTACCGTCCTGCGCAGGTGTGCCTTGCAGGTAGTACCAAGCTGAGTGATGCAGTCACCTGACCAGCACTTGGGACGGCTTGGGAGCTTCTTAAGTCATGGGGGATCCCCAAAGAAACATAGGTTTCACTACGAAAATTGGCTCATGACTGGATGATTTGCGGGTAGATTTCCCATTTTAGGAAATCTCCATGTGGGTGTGTCTGATTTGTTTTTTGCGCCAAAAATAGTCAGTTTTATAGGGGCAATGATGATTAAGTAATATTGACTGTAGGATTTCGGGGTACCCCCATTTTCAGACAAACCCATATATATATACATCACTTCTTGTTGTGTTTCTCAATTTGAATATATAGATGAAAAGTGTGGCAATGCGTGACCGTTGGATCCGGTGGATCCGTTGTAGCCATTTGCCGTTGACATTTGCCGTTGAAATTGGTGGTTCCCTCTGGTAAACGTGTACATAACTATGGAAAATCACCATTTTTAATGGGAAAACTCACTATAAATGGCCATGTTCAATAGCTATGTTAAATTACCAGAGGGTTGTGGTTGTTGCAGATCCAGACAAATCAGCAGTGAAAACATGTCGTGACAGCCTCATGACGCCTGTGACTGGGGACTCGCTGGGATAGCTGTTTTTTTTTTTCCGGTACGCCACTGGGTAACTTTTGGTGGATTGGTGTGTCTCAAAATACGGTATCTCTAGGATTGCTAAATCATCCCCTCAAAATTACCAAACATGGGTGGTATACCACATTTTCGGACAGACCCAACTAGTTATGGTTGCTTATGTATGCTTATGTCATATCCCATTACATCCCTACTAATTCAGGCTAAAAATCCCTATTGTTGATGCTTAACTCCCATTATATCCCTATTTTATCCCTGATGTCCATGCCGTAACCAACGAAAGTGGGGAAAGATAGCAAGGCAGGGCTTAAATCCAATTATATATATAATATATACATATATATATAATATACATATATATATAATATACATATATATATATATATAAATATACTATAAAATCCCTATTCGCCATATACATCCCTATGATTCCCTGTTGATTCCTCTGGTTGAGGTTTTGGACAACTTCCTTCAGCAACTCTTCGGTCGGCCGGCACCTGGGCTCCTGAAACCGGATGTGGAAAAAAGCCCATAGGCTTTAGAGGGTTTCAACATGTTTTAACATGTTTCAACCATATACCGCGGTTTATCCCATGATTATCCCATGATTTATAGGGTTTCAATTGTACTTTCAACATCTTTCAACTATCCAAGGAATCCAAGGTGGTGCAGGATTTCTGGATTTCGCAACCATCCACAGTCTCATCCGGAGTGTTTCAGGATGTTTCAGGGCTTGCGCCAAGCTTTCGGTTTATCATTGATGACTAAGTCTCAAAACACTGCGCCGAATCAGTCCTCCAAAATCGCTTCTGTGCTTGGACGTGCTTAGGGGTCAGGGTGAAACGAGGCATACCACAAGTCATTGGTTTGGCTTTGCAAACATGCGCTGTTCAAGGTGCAGTTTCTCCTGGGAGTGTTTTGAGCTAAGAAACATATCTGAGAATTCCTGGTAGTGGTGCAGCATGGATCAATATGGTGCCATTACACCTGCTTTCACCTGCTTTCATGAGACTTCCGTTCCGTTGAGGCAATGAATTCCTTGGAAAAGCTGGACTTGGCGCGTTGTCGTGGAGCAGGGCCCAAAGCAATCAACACCTTGGTCGGCTTGCTGGTGGAGCCTTAGACCCCCTTGGGTCATGGGAATTGGACCCAACTGAACAGAGATATCATGGTGGTGTAATATGGTGCAATGCTATAAAATGGTATAAGTATATTTAATATATTGTTAATATCTAACCATATATATATAACTTAACATATATATATATAATTAAATATGTAAAATACATATGTACAGTTACAAAATAGGAAGCGGGTCGGAAATTGTCGAACGTAGCATGATACAATCAATAATAAAATAGCAATTTCAAGTGCGACATATGATGGCAAACCATCATTCTTTTGGGTTACACCATTTTCAAACACAAGCACATCTAACTATCTATCTAATCTAATCTGATCAGATCTGATCAAATCTAGTGTAATTAATCTAAGTCCAGTCTAGTCTAATCCAATCTATATACGTGATCTAATCCTATCTCTTTTAATCTAATCTAATCTTCTCTAATCTCATCTCATCACATTTAATCTATATAACTGATATATCACTGTATCACCCATATATTGTTGGGGATATATTCCATAACTGGCTTTAATCAAATAGTTAGGATGACCCACTGTCGGATGGCAGGGGGGATCCTCGCAGCCTAGGAATCCAACGGGCTCTACAAGCTGCGGCACCTTGACATCAGCGGCATCCGCATCAGCAGCGCCACGATGTCGGCCCTGTGCCATTCCGTGCACGTGCATCCGGCCATTCGCTGCTGCTGGGTGTAGGATGACCAGGATTTTGGTGGTGGATTTACCCATCAAAAATGATGATCTTCGTGCGGACTGTAATGATTTCTGAAACTTGGGGTGTCTGAAAATGAGTGTAATTTCAAGAGTACCTTCAGCAGACTATCAATATATATATATATCAATATTAACGGACCCCCAAAATGAGGAGATCCTATACTATATCAGTCAAGGTTTCTTGAAGGAATTTGATGTTGGCCGTTGGGTAAGACCGTGTGTCAGTTGGGTAGTAAGACTCCGTAGGACCACAAAACAGTGGAATTCTAATTCATTTTTATAAGATTTCTAGTCGTCAAAGATGCTTTCACGAGATGGTGTGTTTTTGCTCGTTGGTGCCTCCTGTGAAAGTAGGGGATACCCCCAATTGGCCATTGGAAGGGTGGGTACCTCATTTTTAGACAAACTCATATGCGTGATTATGATATTCAATATATGACAACCTTGCTACGTGATTTGATGAGCCCGATAGAGATCGCTAGGGTGTTTGACAGACACTGTTTTCCTTTTGTTGTTACAATCTTTTGATTACAACATATTACAACAGCAATTGTTCCTAGAGAATCCTAGATATATACTTCTTGAATCTCCTTGATATGTATTATATTTTCGTAATGTGCTAGGGTAAATACATGCATATTATATTCTCTACATTATCATCGCCATAGGATTTCTTATGATCTATCCATCCATCCATTTTTTTTGTGTCTAGCTATCTATCCATCCATCTATCCCCACCGAGGTTTGCATTTGCAGGACACGAACTTGGGGGTGCATCCCAATGCAGCGGACGCCTCCTCCCAACGTGGAGATATCTGGATAGATAATATGTGGATATAGTATGAGATAGCGGGGTATGATGGGCATATACACACATATATATGTATATACACGTATATATATATATCTATATATATATGTATGTATAATATGTATGTATTTATGTAGTATGTGTATATATATATCTATATGTAATATGTGTATATACATATAATATGGTAACGCAATGATATTTTTGTTGGGCAATGGAAAGGACATGAGCGATCTTTCCATGAAGAAATCCACCTTTGAAAAGGACAGAGGCATCAAAATATCGTTGACATGGATGAAGAAAAACTCATTGCCATATTATTTGGACTACCTGAGGTTGTGGGTCAAGAAAAAGGTACCCTAATGCCCAAAAAACATACAGTAACTAGAATCGATAGTGGGTTGGTAACTTACCTAAAATTGCGAATTTGAGAGTTCACTTTGACCTCTAAATGAATCCGTGCTGGAGCAAGGTCAATTGAAGTTCTTTGTTTCGCACTTCTAAGATTCAAGGTGTGAATACAATGAATAGCCAGCCTAATGTGAATACCAACTGTTCATATCTGTTCATAATTATCACATTGTTCCAGTTGACCATTCGTATTCAGGTTCCATTCATGTCGTCACCATCCCAGCCATCCCAACCATTCTGAGACTGCTAAATTGAGCAGTGTTCAGTTGACCCCTGGGTTGATGAGTTCGGGGATCAAATTCTACCCTTTATAAATTGGGGATTCAAATAATTAATCCAATAGGGGCATCCCAATAGAATGGTCTTGAAACTACCAATAGAATGGTAAATCTATTGTAATAATCCAATAGAATGGTATTGAAACTATCATGGTGTAACACTACCTGGTAGGGACTCCAAGCCAATGACTTCAGAAAGCCCCCTTTAAAAATCTCACCAAAAAGCGCCCGAAAAACCCAAGGATTGCCTACAGGATTTGCTGAATGCGCCGGCCTTGGAGGTGCCTTAGAGTTGAAAAACATTTTTTGCCTTTTCACATCTCACATCATGCTTGCATCATTTTCGGTATGTTTCCCAATATTGGGTAGCTTCAATTTTCAAAACCGGTACAAGACATATTGACAATATTCATATATATCTCAAAAAAATATAATCATTTTCCAATATTATATATGATATTCATAATATATTCATAATATTTATATTGATAATTTTAATATTGTGGTTCAAGTATCCCAATATTCATCATATCCCATTCTCCATGATGATCCCAATTAGATGGCTTTTTTTTTTTCGTTGGTGATTAAAATGTGATATCCCACTTGGCGGGATTTTTTTTTTGCAATTACATTTATACATGGTACATATATATATATATATATCATATATATCATATATATCATATATATCATATATATATATATAATATAGATGGCCATATTTTGTCTTTATCCCAATATTTTGAGGGCTTAAACCACCCAGTATTGCTGACATGCCAAGACGAGTGAGGTCTTGGGCCTCGGATGGAACTGCTTCTCGGAAGAGGCCTTGAAGGCCTTGGGCGACATGTGCCTTGCTGAAAAAGCCCTGGCTTTTTTGGATGCCATGGAGATGTTTTTTTTTTTCTTAAATACTACGAAGGTATCCAAAATGAAGGTGTCTTATTTTATAAAAAAATGGAAAAGTCATGAATACGAAAAGGAGGTGTCCTAAGTCATGTACTTCAAGAATGGTCAAAATGAATGTGTTTTTTTAATGGAAAAATCCCAATCTAAAATGGATGGTTCGGGGGTACCCCCATGACGAAACGGAAACCTCCATGACTAGCACCCAGATGGAAAAGTTGGAAACGGGGTTCCCAATATTTCGTGATATTTCCCAATATTAAATGGTACCTGCTACTGCCCAAATCAGTTTTTACAAGGGGTTTGTTACTCCTGGGTTCATATTACGTGTTCATGATACGTTATGCTATACATGATGATATAAACATTTTGTGTGACGTGTTCACAAATTAACGTAGATATGGGAGAAACTTTTTTCACGTATAGATCAAGCTCCTACTCGTACGCCATGGAGGAAACCGAATTTCAGGCTGTTATTAGTGTCCTGAAAATATGTGTTGGATAGCTCACGCAATGTATGCCTTGTTAATGTCAATATGGCTAATTATGGAACATCACCGTGTTTGATAGCTCGTCCATAAATGGAAGACTCTCCATAGCTATTTTAAATTACCTAAGGGTAAAGGATGCTAGTGGTGTTTGTGTACATTTGTGATATTGAAGCGTTTGTACATTTGGGCGAACAGTGTATATAATCATATAGACAGTATACGGTATGATGTTATTTTATTTATAGCCAACCACATTCACATGAACTATTGTTTTTTGGCAAGCCAACAACACGTATTGTGATAGAATTCAATCAAAATAAAATGATGAATCACCACAACGTCCATGGGTTATTTCTTTAAACCCCAGCCACCTACCAGGTTTTTTTTGTGGAGCATTGTCCCATTTTCCATTCCTTGGTGATGATGGTCTCCCCAAAAATCCCCAAGCTGTTGCTGGGAGCTACGCAAAACCTTCTGGTTCCATGACGCTCTTCATGGAAACAACAGAAATTTGGGTCTAGAATTGTGCAACTTGAGGACAGTACTGCCATGGTTTTTGCTGGTAAAAAAAAAAAAAACATGGAAAGCTACATTTTTGTTGGTTCCAATCCACATTTATATATATGCATATATATATATATTTGACATTTTCTGCTTAAACATTCGACACACCCGTCATTTCCGTTAAATCCTCATTTTCACCACCAGGTTTTTCTTAGCTAAGCCCATCCAAGCCCTATTTTTCTAACCAGACATGATTTTTCCAACCGAGGCTGGCGAGCCACAAGCGCTTACGCGAGCTGCACATGCCAAACTGCGACAGCTGCGTCAGCGGCGTGGAGAGCTCCACCCACCTCTTCCTGGAAGGTGTGGAATTTCCCAAGTCACCATGAAATCATGGGGGATAAACCAACCATCGGTCATGGTAGGTGGCATTGGCATTGGGTGAATCCCACATTATATCACATTATATTTATACAAATATATATATATACATAAGTTATATAAGCATCACAACTGGGGATATCATTGATACATCATACCGGTAGTGATATGACGATCAATCAGGGATTCCGGAAAAATTGATATCACTGGAATGGTTGACATAATGGTGGAATCGTCCTCAAATGGCCGAACATTTTTCCACGTTGGTGAATTCTTATAGTTTATCGAGAAACAGATGGGAAAATATGGGGATATGATGGGATAGCGATCTGGCGATCTGGGTACCTCGGATGGGCCAGGAAGTGGGGAGTTTTTGATGAAAAAACTCAGAACTGGTGCTTGGGGGATCACCCACAGAACTGGTGTTCCTCACGGGGATCATTCTGACATGCATCGTCAGAACAGGGTCGACTGGAGACTGGAATGTTGGTCTGGAGCAAGAATAACCCACCAAACATTATGAAATATAATGTTAGAATGTCATAAAATAGGTTTATGGCCATCCGCAGGAGGAGTCGCCATGTTTGTTGGTGAACTGAGTGCACACAACAGTAGCCATCGCAGAAGTTTGTTCGTTCCACTGTCCTATCTCCAGCATGATATGTTGCACAAAATCATGACCTATGGCAAGTGAGACCTCTGGGGCGATAGCAAAAGACTGAACATACTTGCGGTGAAGCCTCAACATGACGGAAAAGTCATCACCAACATATTCATAGGGCATAACTGTTCCATAACTGTTCCAGGTCTTGAGTGCCTCCAAAAAATGAACCCATGATTTCGGCCCAGCTATCTGTAGCTCTCCGATGCTCTCCAGGACTTTATCGCAACGCGAGCCTCTGCATGTTGGACCTCTCGATGAATCGCTTGGACTCCTCCGGGGCCTTGATCCTAGAGGCCCATGACGAAATCGCAGGAATGATGTATGAATGGGAGATGTGATATCTGGTTGGTGATTTGGAACATTGTGATATCTTATTGATGTATAGGAATGATGTGATCTCTTGTTTTTATTTTCCCACATATTGGGAATAATCATCCCAATTGATTCAACTGACTTTCATATTTTTCAGAGGGGTAGGTCAACCACCAACCAGATATGATATGACGAGATCCATGTACCAGTTTTTTTTTTTTTTTTTACCAGGGTACCAAGATTTTGAGTCATAGCCAAGGGGCACACGTATAGTGAAACCATAGGACGGCATGGGGTAGTTTCAGACCAAAGCCAACCTTGGTACCCGCTGATCTCCTTTTTTGCGACGTCTACCGGGGCCAGTTGATGGGGGAAATCCAAGCCAATAATCAAACATGAGAGGAATACTGGAACTTGGCCCGGCCCAAATCTTCTCAGAATTGGCATCAGGCCATGCAATGTCCTCCATTCTTACCAGTTTCATGGAGGAACGTGTGGGTGATGTCCATCGTAAAAGTCAAAAAACATCGCAAGGGATCATCACATTTTGAATTTAAAATTGTGGCACATTTTGGCCCATTGCTGGTGGATATCATCCCTTCTCAATTGTTAAACACCCTCTAGAAACCACGGTTCAGTAGGGGATCTACACATATTGGGACCCATTTTTTTTGGGTGAACAATTATGGGGACTAACGGTTGATGAAGCCTCATCAACTACAGGCAAAAATATGTCGCCCATAAAGCCGAGTTAGACTTATTATAGACTCGACCTACTATTAGTCTCTACTACTTGCGATATATATATAATTGTATATATATACTATATATATATATACAGTATATAATTGTATATGTAGCTAACTGTGTTTCCCCAATCATTTTATCTGTCGGTGACCGTCTGACACTTTTGCCCTTGTCTCCCGACCCGTTTCGCCCCAGGACTCACTGGCCAGACATGCGAAGCTTCAGGATGTGTTGATCCTGACTGTGGATGGAAGAAGAAATCCTGCAGCAGTTGATAGATGGGCAAAATCCCATTATTTTTTAGGGTTTCAAACATCCAAGGTGGGGGAATAATGGATTAACTTACATGAGATAAACATAGTTAAACTTCAGAATGGAGATTTGTAAACTGGAACGAATATGCTTCGCTGGGGATGCAATTATTGGAATATTACGGGGAATTTTGGGATTGAATGTGACTAAGACTGATTTCAGGGTTTTTCCTACCAGCACTACGTAAAACATGGGGAAATTATGATGAACTTGCCATTTATGGGGATGTCATGAGGATATCATGGGGATATGAACTCATAATATGATTCTCAGCTGAGTTTGAAGATGATATCCGTCTGATATCCCAAGTTATCGCAATGTGAATGATTAGCGATAGTTGCTGGGGAATGTGTTCTGACATTGCGAGGTGAATTTGAGGGATGTACATCCCCAGCACCGCCGGTACCCTTGGACATTCCCCTATCACCAAACCTCATTTTTATGCAAATTGCTAAGGAGCATGATTAGCCCCCAGTTACAAGTAGGATACTATGGTGAGTCCAGTAACATGGGATAGTTTTACCCACGATTCCTGAGGTTTATTAAGCGGTTTTTCACCACAGGACACCAGTGATTTAACCATACTCTGGGAAAGTCATATGTGAATGTATATATATATATATATGTTATATATATGATTATGTATAACATACATATATATATATATATATATATATATTATGACTTATATATGTATGGTATGGTATGGTATGGTGTGGTGTGGTGTGGTGTGGTATGGCATGGAGGTAGGTAGGTATGTAGGTATGTGCACACTGTAGATCAATACCAGTCATTCTACTTCTTGGGCTGTTCATAGATTACAATTCGTATACCATCAATAATCATGGCTCAACAAATTGTGATTTCATAGCTAAATCAGGGGTTGGTAACTGTCCCATTTTGGGAATATTGAACATCACCTTATAGTAGCCATTATAGACCATATACCTAATGGTTGGGTGATGTTCAATGGGGACATTTAATGACCCATGTAAATTGAGTCATATAACGGGGGATCCGGGGATACGCCTATCACATGACTAGCGCACTATTCTATTGGACTCACATCCCAGCTGGCAAGTACTTCATATGGTTATACCCCGGAAACATGTATTTCTTATTATACCCACTCATAAGTCATATAGATATGGGCTATGAACCGGATACACATCTACCAGCTGGAATCCCCATCGAATCGAACGTGGTATTCCCAATTTTAACATATCTTTCTTGATAGAATGTTTGAGGGTTTTATCAACCAACCCCAGGAGGAGGTTTACGGCCTTGGATTTACCAAATTATAATATATATATATATTCTGTCTACACATCTATACATACACCATAGCCATATGTTGCCCCAAAACCAGGGAAGGCGGGTCTGTCGTCTATGTGGGGCAGTGGTGAGGCGGAACAATAAACAGTTGCAAAACCCATGTGGAAACAGGAATCCTCAACATAAACCAAAGCAGTAGGCACTGCCTGGTGTTGTCAGTCAAAAAAACACATCTGTACATATGTATACATTCATATGTATATATATATAGATAATTCTCTATGTGTATGTGTATAATTATATATAATGTATGTGTAATATATACATATATATACATTTTTAAGTACAATATATTTATGTTGTATATAATATACATATCATGCACCATGTACACGATGGCTCGCTTGGGAGGAGCTCTACATCGGGCAAAATCCTCTGGGCTCCCATGGCTTACGGTCGCTCGGCCTCCGGGAAAGCACCCATTGGTTTGGTATGTGACCTCCATTGGTTGGGTAATTTCCCATTGAAACACCTCCCAACCGAGGCATCAGTGGACTTTTGAAGAACCAGAAGGGAATGGGGAATGATCCAATCCATCACTATTAACGATAAAGCAATTCCCCCGTTCCCTACGTTTAGCGCCAGACAATGACGTCTTGGTGGGGTACATCCAGCCAGAGCAAACCAGGGTTGGAACTTTCTAGGAAAGCTGATAGTTCGACCCAAGGCTTATGTTTGACAGCTTGGACAGCCCTGAATCGATCTGGATGATCTGGATGATCTGGATGATCTGTGGAGCAAGTGACTATCCATTTGACAAATGGATACAAGATTTTCAGTCAAAATGTTCGGGCCGTGGGGACAACTCCTTCTGGTCATTTTGATAGAAGCCATCCCATTTGGAGATACCCAATGCAGGCATCGTTTGACTTCCATTCGAAAACAGTGCTCCATACAACATGATCATAATGATCATGATCCAAACGGACATGGGAGATGATCCTCCAGTCATGGGATGTCCTGAAACGAAGAGATCCACCGTGGGTTTTTACGGATCGAAGGGTTCTCTGACAGGCTGGATGTCTTAAATCCAATGGAGATTGCATGGATGTTTTATCCGCGGATGATATAATGTATGGATGATATATATATATATATATATGTACAATGATAGTAATGATGACAAGACTGATAAAATCATTGATAATACATATATATATATATATATACATATAATGATAACAACAATATACAACAATAACATACAACAATAACATACAACAGTCATAGTGATAATCGTAATGATTACAATTACAATCATATATCAACTACTATACACTGCTTTCCTCATTTACATAGCCACTACGAAACCTATGTTTGCTGGATCCATGCCCCAGTTGTGATGGTGTTTGATCCCCAGCTCCAACTTGCAGGAAGGCCCCCAGTCATAAGCTGGTTTATAACCAATTACCATCTGGTTATTTAACATAGCCATGGAAAATGGCCCATTTATAGATGGTTTACCTATTAATAGCATGGTGATTTTCCATGGCTATGTTAAATAACCAGAGGGTAGTATATATATAATATATGGTATATGTGCTATTGCATATCTACCATAGACATCCCATAGACGCTACTGAACCATTTCAGCTCTTGAAATATCGATGGGCCCCCTGCGTTGCGCCTTCAGAGCAGGTGCTTGTTGCGACTCCTCAGTCAATCAACCTGCGGCCTGCGTTTGTTGGAGGCCCTGGGCTGCCAAGGCGCAGATCTCTGGGATCCAACTTTCAGCAGGGGAGCTGGGAACCAACCAGGTAATCGCTCCAAAATATTGCCGTGGACGCCGTGGACAATGATGGAACATGGCAATGGAAACAATATATATATAGTTAGACCATCTACTTTCAGAGGATTTCATTGGTAAATTTTGATGGCGCTGTTAGATAATCAGTGGCTTTAGAGATGGGACTAGTTCTGGTTTCAAGCTACCCATTAGAAACAAACTGGTTGGTGGTTTGAAACATTTGTTATTTTTCCATTTCATATATGGGATGTCATCCTTCCCAACTGATTTTCATATTTTTCAGATGGGTAGGTCAACCACCAACCAGAATATAGAAAAATATAATCCACCAGAGAATCCACTATTAACCATCATTAACCACCATTAACCATCATTAATCATCATTAACCATCATTAATCATCATTTCAGATCCAGATGTTTTTTCTGTGCACGGCAGGTCTCGAGCGGCCAATCTACCAGGCATCGGATCCTTCTGGGACCTACAGGCGCGTCATGGTGGGATTTCCAGCGATGCCGGGGTCTGGGTGAACCGAATGGGAATACGAACTCAGAATGGGACTGGCTAATTACACCTTGGAACATGGTAAAAGAAAACGAAGTGATTGTATTTTCTACTGTTAAATGGTAAGTTAATGTCAGTTATACATGTTCCAAGATTTACCCATCTAATGTACTTACCAGTACAAAAACGAGAAAAAAAACTGCAGGCGAGATTGGCCATGGTTTGATCAACAAAATGCTGCTGCCCCCAGCTTTTGGGATGCATAGGTCAACAGCAAAGTTTGGGGCCCCAAACTTTGCGCATGCTTTGCTCAAGTTGACGCAAGTATTTACACATAGCGCATCCGAGTGCAATTTCTCTCTTTTTTTTGGGAAAATGGTGTACTTCACCAAGCTGAAACGCGCAATTTGACCAAGGTTTCACTTGATTTTCCTTGTGGGGATGGCTTTTTTGTGCTCATCGGCGGACTGTTGGATGGTTCTGTACCCGTCAATTCGGTGGGTCCACTGGGAGTCCACTGGTATCCCATTTTTGGCGTCCATTCCAAGCCGTCAGCCATCATCCAAACATCCCACCATCCAAGGCTTGATTTAGGTTTCACTCGAATTTTCACCATCAAATCATATAAAATCTATTGATTTTGCTTTAACGCCCCCACTTCGAAAGGCACTTCAGCTTCGCCGCTGTGCTGCATCCCAGGTTGGATCTGAACCTTCCTCACAGCCGGTCGCTACTCAGATTACTCTACAAGACCTGTGAAACCTTGAAGCTGGACTTTCAGCAGGCAAATGGCAGGGAAATTCATGAAGAAAAGAAGACATATGTATGCGGATAGCTCATGTACATAATTATACAGAACTACGTAACTATGTGTATATATGGTCCATTTGGGGGCGCTGAGCATATATATATATATATTATGCATGTATGTATGTATATATATATGATTGATTTAGTACGCATACATATCCAGTATACAGTATAGATGTACACTGCAGATGTCCCAAATTCAATCACTGCTTTGTTGAAACAAGGAGAGGTACAGTGTTTTCTATCAACTTTCTGGCTAGGTTTCATAGGTGTCAATGCCCAAAATTCCTGCTGGATGTTTCATGAAAATTCAAGCAGCATGCCGTTTCTACTCAATTTGGTGAATGAGACCATGATTTTTCCCCTTCAACCACTTGACAAATGGAGTAAAAACATGTAAAAACAACTCGAACATACCCACCCCGGGTCATATTGAACACACCCATGGTTGATGGTCCCAGTCATATGTGGTTTCTTGACCTCTTAAACCACAATTCTGAATTAGGGGGATGGGATGAACAACAATCATTAATCACTACCAACCGTTATGAACCATATATATAAGTACTATATATATATATATGTATACAGTACATTATAGTATTTTATTAGTATTAACCATATCATTGAGTTGTAGTATTACCATGTATTACCTTCATTGATTCATCATAAGTATAGCATATGCTCCCATGATTTTTCGATGTTTCCGCCTTCTTCCAGGCCTTTCAGAAGTTGCAATACACTCCTGCCTCGTCTGGGAGGCCTGGGGGGGATCTTTGGACCCGGATAGGGCCTGATACCCCGTTGGTCAACGGCCATAGCTGTGGAAAATCAGTGGTAAATCAACGGCCATAGCTGTCATAGCTGTGCTATGTTGGTTTACCAGAGGGTTTTATGCAGATCATGGGGAGTTTCATGTGTTACTCGTACCCCCAGGTTAAGCCCTCTAGCAAATTGATATGTAAAATTTCACAGATATGGCAAATATGGTATGTGTGAGGGTATAGACACCAGATGTTCTTGATCATCTATGGTATGTTTGAGGATATAAATATCATACAAATATATCATAAATGTCAATATCAGATGGATCATTTTTTTCCAGATAAAGGAGACAGATCTCATACATTCTCATACCATAAATTTATTTCCATACCATATCAATATATCATAAATATCGGAGATGGATCATATATGATATACATACCATAAATATAATATTATATCATAAATATCATAAATTTACTTACATACCATACCATATAATCTTTTTGGTTTTTCCAGAGGTATGTTTGAGGCCCATCTCCAGCATCCACAGGAACGGCGAGCCAAGGCGCGATTGCAGCGTGATGCGTGTTCTGCACGTAACCGCGGCATCGGCATTGTAAGTGGTGAATAGCTACAAGCCATATAAAAACCAGATATACATATAATAATCTATATAAACCATATATAAACTATATAATTATATATATATATATATATTGTTGGGGATATCGGGATATTCCATAACTGGCTTAGATATGATAAGATCTAAGATGGTTAGTATCCACTGAAGTTTCCAACCCCTCTGCGGCTGCGGCCACGCCTGTTTTCGAATGAATCGATCCACTTCAATTCCACCGGATTCCCGGATGGTCATTTGTCCGGTAAGGATCAAGCCACAAATTCTTACTATGAAACTCTGGTGCCTATAATGGTTAGAAAGGAAAAACAATATATACAAAAATCATCCCGCCCAACACATGGTGTCTGATTTTTTGGAGGAGGATTATAGTATAATCATTTGACCTATTGGTTGTTAATGATGCAACTATGACCTGTCATGATTGGTATTGATCGAACTTTCATACACATGGATAACATATACATGTATCATATGTATATATATATACGTGCGAAAGTATGTATATCACCATCCCTACTCCATTTCCATTTCTCTGGCTCTTTGCAGATTCCAACATCCCAGTGGGAAGGATTCCTATGGAGTCGGGCACTTAGCACTTCGGGAATTTTTCCATGTTAGGTTAGATGGAATTTTCATGGGAAAACTGAATCCTAAAATATTGATATCTGATGATATCTGACATTTCGCAAAATGGTTGAATATTGTTAAAACCATGATATTCCCGTGGAGTTGGGGTGTTTTCCCACAGACAATTTGCCCAGATATCAGACGTTAGTTGCCCAGCCAGATATCAGGCCTTCGCAGGTTTTTTCGTTCGGTTGAATGAATTGCGTGAACACTGGGCAACGCAAAACAAATCCTTTGAACCTTCCTTTGAACCATGGGAAAACCATGGGAAAACCATGGGAAAGCCATAGGAAAATGGAGGTTTACCCTCTGGTAAACTAACATAGCTATGGAAAATCACCATTTTTAATGGTAGAATCCACTATTTCTATGGTCATTTTCAATAGCTATGTTAAATTACCAGAGGGTATGGCTTTGTATATTTCCTGGGTGTATGAAGATTTTTGAGCACCATCTATTTCGATTTGTCTGAACATAAGGTATCACAACATCATATGGTTTTTCATTGTTTTCCCCATTCAAACTGCCAATTTAATGCACTTGATTAATTAGTATATATAATATATACCCATTTCAGCCACGTCCATTTTGCTGCGCAAAACCATGGAAGCAGGGTGCACTGATCACTGATCATCGATCCATGCCAAATCTAGGTCTACACAGTTCCCACCACTGGCACGGTGAGCTTTTGCTTCTGCATCGATAATGTCCGGTGCTGAGTTTTTGAGTACATGCCAACTGCAATCCCACTGTTGGGTGTTTGACATGTTTATATTCCGCCATGTTGGGGTGTCTGAAAATTGGGCATATCTCCCCAAAACTTCAATTCTGAGGAAACCAGGTAATAACCCATAAGTCTCTTTTATGGGTATGTCATCTATTGTCCGACCAACCCAATCTATTTCTGTCAGCAGGCATAAACCTCTTGTAGCAGCTATGTTCTCGTCCTTTGCGTTCTTCCTCGATGGAATTCTCATTCCATCCCCATCCCCTACCCCAAAACTGTTGCTGGAAATAAACCTCCAAGATGTGTTGATTCATACTGTTCAGCGCTGTAATGAGCATCATCTTACCAGCTATTTTGATCTATTTTGGTGTTCAAACCAGGCTGCATTGCAGTACCATGGAATATCGCTCACACAAGTATGACTATCCATTTAAAGACGGTTTATTAACAACCAAACTGTATCAATTATTTTCACACTGGAAACAAGTTGCTCTTTTACTAATTACGCCCATTATCTCCCATTGACGGTGATATACCAGGTATATCCAATTTTGATTCAAGCCCCCCATTTCGGACACCTTCGGGAGGGGATTCTTCGATACCCACTTAGAAGTGCATAACATACAATAACCCCTTCTCACCCAGTTACGCAGGAATCTATGATTAGAATATGATTATGTAAACATTGAAGAAATCCACAGTTATGTAATGTTATGTATGGGTTCCATGTATACATCTTTTTATATATATATATATATATAATATATGCCGTGCCTGCTGGCCGCACGCGTATGGAACCGGCTGCCTTCATTTGTGAACTTCGAGTGCGCCTTCGCATACCCGACGCCGAGTCTGACACTTGGTGCCCCTTGTGCGATGCAGTACTCGATCACCATAGCCACCACGCTGGAATGTGTGTGGCTGGAGGCGAACGCACTCAGCGACACCATGCGGTGCGGGACTTGGTTCACAGCTGGGCGCAACCGGCCGGGCTTCGCCCTGAACGCGATAAG
>Ga0126342_10009540_pt1:0-15000 | contig 17391 bp, 24 predicted proteins | sample Cyp1metagenome_FD_92528 | JGI IMG/M metagenome (GOLD analysis project Ga0126342, IMG submission 92528) | Coral microbial communities from Lord Howe Island, Old Settlement Bay, Australia - Cyphastrea 1 metagenome | ecosystem: Host-associated > Invertebrates > Cnidaria > Coral ... | reverse complement strand
TTATGTTGCGTTGCAAACCCAACAAACACATCCCTTAACATAGAAAGCTAATTCAATATCTCTACCATAAGTCCAATATAATCCAATCATGATTGAAGTTAACTTCACCAGCTTGGGTCTGTCTAGAAATGGGTTATACCCTCCCCATTTATGGCCATGTCATAGAGAAAATGAGGTTTAAACTTTTCCGATGTTTGAGATGTGGTTCACGTCTTTTTTTCGGGCTTTTTCTGCGATCTTTTCCAAGTTTGTCAGGTCTCCGAACCCCATTGGGATGTCGTCCGTGGTCATCTGACAGGGCGAAGCTAATTTTCAGCGCCTGCGCAGCTGCGCAGGCCATTGGATCCAATGAAAATCATGGGCCATGGGGCCAGACTGGGCCATTGGCCACTTTCTCTAGACTGCTGGATTTCCCAACTTCTATTCCTGGTGTTTCTTGGATTTCGCGGAGTACATCCCGACCAGTTTCAAAAACCAAAATAGAAAAAAATATGCCAAACATCTATTTAGACCAAGCATCTGGTAAATGTCACAAACGGGAAAACTACTCTGCAAATCTGCCAACTATATATCTGGTTGATGGTTTCAACCTTCGAACATTTGAAAGCCATTTAAGATGATCACCATCCAATGTAGATGAACAAAACTCTGAAACCACCAACTGCCATCAACAAGTCAAACCTATCCCACCAATAAACGATGGCCTTCATTCACCCATTATTTTGGGATGTGGGTGTCGTTTTACTCAACTCGACCCGGTGCTGTACCGAGCTGAGAGATTCGAATTGTGCCGAAAGCAGCAACCACGTATTGGACAATGTCACATTTGTAGTAAACCCCGCAAAAATGGAAAATTAAAGTCCCAATCAAATAGTGGTAAAATACTGTTATATTTTTTTGGGATTATTATACTGTAGTTTTACAGCAACCATGGACGATCATGTCAATTTGTAAATCAGGCGAGCTGACTTCCAACCCTGACCCTGAGCAACTGGCCCGATGCATGTTCACATTCCACATCAACATAGCGTAGTTGTACGCCAAGTAAGTGTCTCAGGAGCAATGCTGGACGGGCGGTGACGCTCGAACATGGGGTACGAATGGACAATGGCCGAATTTAATGTTGAACCATTTTTGGGGGGATTCATAATTTTGAGCCATACCCATACATGACCTACGGCCAAGAAAAACAGGGATAGTGATGATCAATCATTGACCATGGGAAGGAATTACCCACATGGGGACTTGAGGACCCCCACCCCCGCCTAAACGAAATGAGACAAGGCCACATGAAACATGGGAGGTTTTCCTTGGATACAAAATTTGGCGGATTTTGAGGATCCCATGCATCCAATTATAATATCTATAATTCCCCACCAAACATCGGGATTTCCTGCACGAAAACGGAAACGTTGATCTAAAAATGGGAAACATTGGGGAACGTTTTGCATTCCTTTGTAGAATTCTGCAGATGATTTACAACCCAAACAAATTGAATATTGACCAACGTTGCACCACGCGTAAATGTTTCAATTGTCAAAAAAACGTCATTTCATGACATTTCATGACATTTCCCCATTTGTTACAGCAAAAATAAGGCAAATTGCGTAATTTTTTGTTGTTTCACATCCCTTGAACCCCGGTAATTGGGGTTCCCAAACCAAATTTTTGACATGGCGTCACCATGGCTGGAGGGACTTCAGCCTAGCAGATCTTTGGATGGAGGTGTTTTCAGGAAGTTGCTTTAGAGTTGGTAATCAAACATGGTGTGCTGGAAAAATCCCTTATTTTGATGATATTACAAGTTACAAGTTTGAAAGTTCCATTGAAAGTGGATTTCCCAGCCATGGTTGATTAGTGGACGGTATCAAGAGACATACAAGTAGTCACTGCTAGATTCTGGGCAATGTGTTTGAACAGCAACATGGACTAGAAAGGTGTTGTTCCTTATTTCATTATAATCGAACGAACATGCTGTTGGTGCAAGGGACTACCAAAAAAAAACATGTTTTTCCTTGAATGGACCTGGATGGTGATGTATTTTGTTCATTGCAAGCTGCGTTTAAAACCATCCAAAAATCAGCTACAAATATACAACAAATAGGGTTCAAACCAATAAATGATTTCATTCAATTTCTATTGCAAATGTATATACATTTGCCTACATACCAAGATGGAACTCTTTGGCAGCCCGCAGCCTCTTTGATCCGACCATGCTATCGGGATGTCCAACTGTCGAACATACCAAAAATGATCGGTATATATATATATATATATCAATACTACAAAATATCTAAAATAACACCTGTATATATATATACACATATATATCAATACTATCGAACACTCCTCCTCTGTCAAACTTGCTTGTCAAGTGAGGCAGGTAGCGGAGCCTGGCACGATAACTAAACCGTCTTTTGGAGTGAATTATCTGGGACATAGCTTTCCAGTCCCATCTGAACCATGTGCTTCGATATCGTAGTGGAATCGCTAGCCCTCATCAGCATGTCACTGACATTGTTCTGTGTCCCAATCTTGCGGACCACCACACTGTGCTTTGCCGCATGTGCATTCTTGGGACTCAGGTCAGCTGATGTTTCGAGGGCTGACGCTTGAGCAGCTGTCTGCTTCACCGATGGCGTTGTCACACCTGCGGACCTCATGTTGAGTCCAACTCCTTCCACAATCAACTCGATGTGCCGCTTGTCTGAGTCCCTCCCAAGGAAGCGACTCTATTGAGCACGGTTGCACTCTGGCTGCAACCTGTAGTGAAGCCAAGTCGGTGGCTTTCGCTCATCTGGCACTTGTTGCCCAACAGGTCCTTCACCTTGTCCACCGGGAAGGTCGGGCAAAACACATAGAAATCATCTCCATGAACTGCACCTTGACACTTGTCTTGCTCATTGAAGAAAAGAGCAGGATTTGCAACTCCAACTGTAAAACCGCCTCCTTTCAAGACTTCTGCCAATCTTCCATCCAAGAATGTGAAACCGTACATGCCACGGTTCAATCGACCAACATAGTCTTCTTCACCTTCAAGGGAACTTGATCTGGACCACCATCATCTTTCCGGTCGGTCACCACGACGGAAAACAGGCTCTTGATCATCTCCCATGGCGGGGTTGCCGAAAAGAGTTCATGTGCCAAAAGCGCTTCTTTGGTCTTGGCCTTGAGCTACTTGCCACGATGCGCGATCGAAGCTTCATCTTCTGCTCGTCGCCCTTGTTGACATCGACCCACCTAACAGGAAGGATTTGCTTGCCCCTGTCGATGGCGACTTGCCTCGGCACCTTGTTGTAGAGCTTGATTTTCCTGATACATTTAATCTCTTCCATTCTGGCCTTTGTGACTCCAGCTGCAGGTAGAGCTTCTCCAGAGATGTCGTCGTAGAACTCGTCCACCTTGTCCTGCCACTCCTCTGTGAAAGCGGGGTCCGAAGGAACAGGACCATTCGAAAAGGCCTCTATCGAGCTCAGCAGGTTGTCTGCCATCATCTGTCTCTTGATGCGCTGCAGCACTGCATTGACCAGCTCCTTGTGATCTCGGCGCGAAGATGAGCTAAGCCACCAAACAAAGAGATGTGCCTCACTGGTCCTCCTCGACGGTTAAGGCAATCCTTGTCCAGGATCTTGGCATTCTCGATGGAGTTCGTCACAAACTGCGTCGGCTTGTAGGCCAAACCTTGCCCTTGCCTTGGAGTAGACAGTGCCATCCCCCATGCACACATGGGTCCAACCACTGTAGACGCCTGGATCCTCAGACAATCCCATCGCTGAATTGGTCCGTCCATGGCGGGCTCCTAATCCAGTCTTCCATCCTTTTCCTTGGTTTTGTCCACCTCCTTGAAAACTCCTTCTCGTAGGCCGTCTTGCCACCGGCATCCCGCCTGAAGACATTCAAGGCCTCTGCTGCAAAGCTAGCCATCCATGCCACCAAAGGGTGGTTGTTGCAGAAGGTCTTCTGGAGCCTTGATTCCAGGCTCATCCTCAACGCCTTCATTGTGCCCGAACACTGACCTCAATCATCCCGTTGCCTTGATGGTCTCCAACAGGACTGTTCCTCTGGATGATCTCAGTCTGCTGAAGGAATCGCATGACTGCCTTCTGGGTGTAGCCACTGTTGCTCTTGTCCAGGAGTGGGACTGCTCAGTATCTCCCCGAACGCATCATCCTCAAAGCCAAAACCGGAGCTGACTGAAGTAAGAAGAAGTCGCAGCGAGCTGTCGGCCCACCTTCTCCTCTGCTGTCCTCTTCCGATGGATTGACCCAGTAGATCTAGCCTTGATGCAGGTCTCACACCAACTCCGGTAAACTGCATGATTTTGAGCTTCATGCTTTGCGATCGGGCTTCTGCTAGGAGTCTCAACCTTCGCAAGCTTCTTCGGCTTAGCTCCCTCAGTCGGTTCAGGCGTGTAGCAAAGGTGCGTCTCCAAGCTCAGACTTCTTGTGGATGTCTTCGAAAGACATGTAGTCGGTGATCTCGTCGTCAAAGATGAGGCCACCACCATCACCATAGGTCAACTCCTAAACACTTGTGGCCAAAATGGCCCATCAGTCCAAGTGCTCCTTGTTGTGAAACAGTTGTAATTGTTGTAATCTCTTCGGATTGCAAGTTGTGCGCCATCAGGAATTCCGGGCGGCTTGGGGTGTCTGAAGTCTGAAATGTCTGACTCCGAGCCACCTTTCGGCTGCATGTAGTCTCCTCCTCAGCTACACTGCTGATCTCACGAGCCGGTCTTATGGCTATCCCATGCCGCTGGTTTGGAGAATCACTTGGAGATCCATGGTCAGAGGCATTGATCTAGTGGAGTCACCACGTTTCTTCAGGTAGATGTTGTACAAGTTCCCCTCCTTGTGCAGCTCGACCACGCCGTGCATGCCGTAGAGAACTTTGCACTACTCGATGTGTTGGCGAATTGACGCCGCCATCTCACTCGTCTTTGGGACCAAAAAGTCACCATCCTTGAAGAGGCGTCATGGTTCTCCACTGATTTCTCCAGCGGCTCCCAAAGGTTTGTGCACGTGGGTGACTGTAGCTCGAAAGCCCCTGCGTCCACCTTGCTCATCTGTGCATGGAACACGCCCTCTGCCATAGTGAGGGATCCTGTCACCATTTGCAACTCGATAATCTCCAACTCGTCAAAGATTCTCACTCCCAACAGTGCTGACTGCCCCAGAGTCATAGTTGAGGCGCTCCAATCTTCTCCATTCTGTTGTGGTCACCTCTGATTGCGATGTCTCTGCATATCTCCTAGATCTTGACCTCGAAGTTCGGCTTCTGCTAGCATCGCGCCGAAGCCCAAGTCTCTCATCTCCTCCATGACCCTCATCAACTCCTGCACTGGCCACCGCTTCAGCAGCTGATGGTCCGGCTGATGCACTTGCAGGTTCTCCTCCATGAAGATGTCGACGTGCGAAGATGCTGCCAGCTTGTCCACCTAGACCACCGGCTCCACGTCGATCACCTTCAACAGGGACGGTGACATACTCCTGGCCATCGGCACCCATGAAACTCGGGAACTCATCCACGGCGCACAGATCAAGATGTCATAGTTCAGGTTCCTTCTCAGGTTGCCCTGCCGTCTCGACCGAATTGGCTTGGCCACTCTTCTGCTTGCCTTTCTTGCCTCCTCCTTTTCCTCTGCCCTTGTCATCCGCTCTCTTCGACCAGCAACATACTTGCCGTTGCCCGTACTTGAAGCAGTCCCAACACTGAACGTTGTTCAAACGCTTGGCACCCTTGTCACCCTTCTGGCCGCCTCCTCCTGAACGACAGTCGGCTGACTTGTGTCCAGATTTGCCGCACTTGTAGAAGTTGATTTTGTTGAGACTGCTACCTTTCCCTGATGGGGGCGACTTGCCCTTGGTGTTCTTGCCTTTGCCCTTGCTCACGGCTCCAATGTCCATCGAGTCCGGGTCCTTCTTGGGCTTGAAGGTTGTTGGAGAGGTCCCGATGCGAAAGTTGAAGACTGTGTCTAAGGACTTCAAACAAAGATTCAAAGCTGTTCAGTTCGTCCTGCTTAGACATCACAGTTTCTTCCAAGGACTCCGGCATGAGCTTGTAGAGGCCGGCCATGAGCGAGCCGTCGCTGACCTTGCATTGATTGCCCTGGCTGTCCATCAACTCTTCGTACTGCTCCTTCTTTGACAGCCAGTCTTCTAGGCAAGTTCCAAGGCTTTCGATCTTTTGACACTTGGGTGGATTCTGGACCATCCCACGTATCACCACTCTCCTCATAGCTGATGTTGGATAGAATTCATTCAGCAGTCGGCGCCATGCTTCCACACCATCATGGCCCCCTCGCCCGTCGTGAAGCTCATCAAGTAGGCCATCAGTTCGCCCACAATGCCGTCAATGTTGTCGATCTGGTCTGTGATCTCCGCACCATCTCCAAAGGCATCTGGCCAAGCGATCTGCCTGTCACTGTAGGGCTCGTTCTCCTTGACGATCACCTTGCGCTGCTTCACCGCCCAGCTAAGGAGCTTGTCCACCTCCTCTCCGTACTTGGCTCTCATGAAGGTCTATAATTTGTGGTTCCACACGCTGAAGTCCTGGTCCGACTTTCCTGGGAACTTGGAAGGCTGTCCAGCGCCCTTGCCATCGATGAGCTCATCACTCTTCGTCACCAGAGTCAATTGAGTTGCATTTTTCGTGGCAGGCGCAGCACTTTGGAGACTTCCGTCGTCATTCTGCGTGGCATGCGCAGCACTTCAGACGTATCGCGGTGCGTGTTTTTTGCAAATCACATTGTCAGGGCTGCGTGAAGTGGTGACTATGTGCAAATTCCGTGGCAGGTGTGGCATTTTGTGACATGTGATTGGCCCGTCGCCGTGTCTATGGGGTAAGCTGCAAAACCCATCCTTCTTGAAGGTGTCAAGGTTGGAATGTCGTTTTGCGTGGCAGGTACGGCACTTCCTGACATCTCACGTGTCTGCAAATGTGTCGTTTTGTGTGACAGGCGCAATACTTTTGCGTCGCTTTCAGAAGATGATTCCCCGTTTTCGTGGCAAGCGCAATATTTTGGAGACTTCCATCGTCATTTTGCGTGGCAGGCACAGCACTTTAGACGTGTCGTGTTGCCTGCTTTTGCGAATCGCATTGTCAGGGCTGGGTCAAGTGGTGAAGCCGTGCAAATTCCATGGCACACGTGGCATTTTGAGACATGTGATGACACTCCACACTTTACACTTTACACTCCACACTTTACACTCCACACTCCACACTGTACACTCCAGACTTTCCACTCCACACTCCACACCTTACACTCCACACTTGACACTTTACACATGCCACTTCGCACTTTACACTATAAACTCCACACTCTACACTTCACACTCCACACTGCACACTCCACACTCTACACTCCACACTTTGCGCTTCAAACTCTCCTATTTTCAATCCACACTATACACTCCACACTCTACACTCCACACTCCACACTTTACACTCCACACATTACACTTTACACTTCACACTCCACACTTTACACTCCACACTCCACAGTATATACTTTACACTCCACACTCTACACTCCACACTCTACACTCCACACTTCACACTGTACACTTTACACTCTACACTTCACAGTCCACACTCTACACTTTACACTTTAAACTCTACCCTCCACACTCTACACTACACTCCACATTCCACACTCCACATTTTACACTCCACACTTTGACATTCACACTTTACACTCCACACCTTATACTCCACACTTAACACTTCGCACTTTACACTCCACACTTTACAGTTTGCACTCCACACTTTGCACTCCACACTTTGCACTTCGCACTCGACACTTTACACTTTACAAATTATTTTATATACTCCACACGCCACACTCTGCACTCCACACTCCACACTTCTTTACACTCCACACTTTACACTTTACACTCCACACTCTATACTTTACACTCTACACTTTACACTCCACACTCCGCACTCCACACTTTACATTTTACACTCCACACTCTACACTCCGCACTCTACACTCCGCACTCCACACTGTACGCTTTGCATTCCACACTTTACACTTTAAACTCTACACTTTACACTCCACACTCCACACTCCACACTTTACACTCCACACTTTACACTCCACACTTTACACTCCACACTTTGCACTCCACACTCCACATTTTACACTCCACACTTTAAAAATTCACACTTTACACTCCACACTTTAAACTCCACACTCAACACTTCACACTTTACACTCCACACTGTACACTCCAGACTTTACACTCCACACTTTACACTTCACAATTCCTTTTTTACATTCCACACGCCACACTCCACACTCCACACTTTGCATGTTATACTCCACACTTCATACTAAACATTTTACACTCCAGCCTGCACACTTTAGACTTTACACTCCCCACTCAACGCCCCACTTTCTTCACACCCTACACTTTGCATTCGACCCCTTCCACATGCCACAGGTTCTACAGTGCACTGGCCTGGTAACACGGGAAAATCTTCAAGACTTTTCAAACAACTTGTTTCACAAGAGTGTTTTACGTGACTGCATTCGGGTTCGTGGGCTGCATCTTGTTAAATGAGTATATGTACTATATTATATAAAGAAAAGGTTTAATATAAATACAGTACTGATATATATATATATATATAATATGCGAACTATGTAAAATATGTCAATATGTAAAAAAATATTTTTTAGAAAAAATAAAAATGGAAAGAATTTTTACATAATAAAAGAGAATTAAATAAAAAACAATAAATATATATATATAGATATAGTAATTCCAAAAAAACACATATATATATATACAGATAGTTACATCAACATATACTATATTTAATACCAGGTACCAAAAAAATATATGTTGTATATTTAAAATTGTCTATACGCAATCATTGAAACAAGGTATAATATCATTTTTTGAACATATATTGTAAATGTTGCAATAAAAAACTAAAATCCTTAATCTAAAAATTCTAATCGTTAAAAAGGGAAAATATAAAAATCGTTAAAACAAAGAAAGAAATATTGTATTGGGATTCTTTTAGAGCAAAAAATGCTTTTTAAAAAATGATAACATGAAACAGTCGGATAGTTTTTACAGAATGACAAATACATGATATATAATCAAAATCTTTAATATATCAAGAATATATAACATCAAATATAAAATGTAAAATGTGTTTAAAAAAAACAAGAAACACAATATATACCAAATAAAGCATAATTTAGAATGACAAATATCTAAGTTCCATCTAAAATCTAAATCAAATAAAATACAATTAAGAAACAAATAATCTATGATGTTACATTCAAAAAAATGTGAATCTTTTATATTAAAAGGAAACATGTTTAAACAAAAAACATAAATAAAAATAAACTGAAAATTTGAAAAATGAAAAAACAATATGATGTAAAATGGTTAACAAAAAAATACGATATATAATGTGTATATATATATATACATATTATATTTCAAAATATCTACAATAGGAAATATGATAAGAAATACTTTTTGAAGGTATAAATATATACATATATACATCAAAGGTATTCAAAGGTTATATCCGCTGTAAAGTGATGCCACGTTCGTTTTCGCACTGCCTCGATCGCAATGAATGGAAAGGCTTCAGCCGCGTCGCTCATGTTGCGCCTGGCTCGCAAGCTCTCAACGTGAAGAAATGGGGTGGAAGCCTTGGGGGAAAACTCAAGTTCCAACAGGTTCCAAAAGTATTATGTAAGGTTGTCACATCTGTTCCATCGGTGGGTTCTTGGGTTCTGGAAGATGGTGTTTTGGTGAAACCTAACATATTTTAACCTCATATAAAGTAAGTTTTGGCAACTGTGAGGCACCACCTTTTAAGGGTGTAATATGCCTTTCCATACTGCGGCCCATGATGGATTAAATACAGATATTTGTTTGAACAGGGTCGACCGTCAAGAGGGTAAAGGGTCCATTGTTGAACCTGCTTGCAAGAACAGAAGTTGATGTACCTTCTTTGGATACAACATGGCAACGGAATCCCCATGCGTTTGACATATCAAAACCACATTCACAGCGATACCAATATATATATGTAAATATTTAGTTCATTCATACATACATACGTACAGTACATTACATTTCATTACATTACATTGCAAAACATGAGATTAGAATACATTACATTACATCACATTACACTACATTACGTTACATTACATTGACATTTACACTACATTACATTACATGGCATTCAATACCAACATACATACAAAACAATGCAAGACAATAAAGAGCAATACATACATACATTACATTACATTACATTACATCACATTTCATCACATTACATACATTACATTACACTACATACGTACGTACATACATACATACATTACATAAATTCATTACATACATTCACTACATACATACATACATACACACATACATACATACATACATGCATACATACATACATACATTGATTACATACATACCATACCATACCATACCATGCCATACCTTACATTACATTACATTACGTTACATTACATTACATTACGTAACAAAACATAACATAACATTACATTACATTACGTAACAAAACAAAACATAACATACATACATACATACATACATACATACATTACATACATTACATACATTGCATGCATTGCATACATTGCATACATTACAGACATTACATACATTACATACATTACATACATTACATACATTACATACATTACATACATCACATACATTACATACATTACATACATTACATACATGACATACATTACATACATTACATACATTACATACATCACATACATTACATACATTACATACATTACATACATACATTGCATTACATTACATTACATTCCATTCCATTCCATTCCATTACATTACATTACATACATACATACATTACATTACATACATTACATACATACATACATACATACATACATACATACATACATACATACATACATACATTACATACAGTAGACAGGCAGACAAGCAGACAAACATACATACATTACATACTTTACATACTTTACATACATTGCATACATTACATACATTACTTGCATTACTTACATTACATTACATTACATACATTACATACATTACATACATTACATACATACATACATTACATTACATTACATTACATTACATTACAATACATTACATTACATTACAGACATACCTACCTACCTACCTACATACATACATACCATACATTACATTTATTACATACGTACGTACATACGTACATACATACATACATGAATACATACATACATACATACAGGCATAGACTCATACATACATTACATTCATACTTGCATTACATTACATTACACAACATTGCATTGCATTACATTACTCAACATGACATTACATTACATCACATACATACATTACATACATACATGCAATACATACATTACATGCATTACATACATCACATACATTACATACATTACATACATTACATACATTACATACATTACATACATTACATACATTACATACATTACATACATCACATACATCACATACATTACATACATTACATACATTACATTACATTACATTACATTACATTGCATTGCATTGCATTACATCACATTACATTACATACATTACATTACATTACATTACATTGCATTACATTACATTACATTACGTTACATTACATTACATACATTACATACATTACATACATTACACTACACTACGCTACGCTACACTACACTACACTACATTACATTACATTACATTACATACATACATAATACATACATTACATACACTACATACATTGCATACATTACATTATATTACATTACATTCCATTGCATTGCATTGCAGTACATTCATACATACATTACATTACATTACATTACATTACATTACATTCTTTAACATAACTTGACATACCTTACATTACATTACCATTACATTACATTCATACATATATACATTACGTTTTTTAAATTACATACAGTACATTGCATTACATTACATTGCATCACAGTACATTGCATTACACTGCATTGCATTGCATGTCATTGCATTACATACATACATACATACATACATACATTGATTACATACATACCATACCATACCATAACATAACATACCATACCAAAACATACCATACCATACCAGACATACATCCATACATACATACCATACCATGCCATACCATACCATACCAAACCATACCATACCATACCACACCATATCATACATACATACATTACATACATTACATTTCATTCCATTTCATTTCATTACATTACATTAGATTACATTACATTACATTCCTTAACATAACAAAACATAATATACATACATTACATTACATTACATTACATTACATTACAAACATACATACATACATACATGCATACATGCATACATGCATACATGCATACATGCATACATGCATACATGCATACATGCATACATACATACATACATACATACATACATACACCCATGCACACACACATACACACAGAAGTTTGTCTGAACATTGACTACCTCGAAATCTCATGATTGATCATCAATCTCTTTTTAAACTGGCAATTTCAGAGTAGCCCAATTGGAAGGAAACCCATATTTCTCTCAACCAGGGTATGAATCTGCCAAGCACTGAGAATGCCACAATTCGTTTTGCAAGTTGTATGCCCATACCTGCGTCTGATCTGGGACTGATTGGATCTGATTGGTGGTTCCAGCCCACCTAAAAAATATGCTCGGCATGGGGGTGCATCATCTCAATTTTTTGGCTGAACACAAAAAATATCAACAAATGTTTGAGACCACCAATGATCATCCCATTATGTCCCTTTACATACCAGATTTGTTGCTTGTTGCTTGTATACCTCCATATACCTCCATCAAATACCAGGTGAGATCTGGCGCCTGCAAAGTGGGGGAAAGACTCCAGTGATTTCCAACATGTCAAACTACTATACCCCAATTCAACCCGGGAGCATCGAAGTACAGTGGCTATCTTTTTTTTGACAAATTCTATTCGAAGGAAGTTTAGAGGTCAAACTTCCGACAATATGGACAGATGAAAATCAGAGATGGGAAGAGTCAGAGAAGAGAAGAGAAGAGAGAGAAAAAGAAAGAAGATCAAAGAAGAGAAAGTCAGAAGAAAGAAGATGCAGGTGCGCGAAAAGGTACGAAAGTCGCGAAACACTATATACGTTTTTCCAATAATTCGTGGCTCCGGAGGGTCCAAGAGTAGGCTCGCTAAAGCGGCGGGTGCGGAGGCATCTGGCCAGATAAGAGATGAAAAATTGCACGCCATTTGTGGCGCGAAGCACATTTCAAAGTCAAAATGTACAAAACACTTCAGCTTCAGAGCACTTTTAGAATGTGAGATGTCGAAAAAGTGCACGCTGTTGTGGCGCAAAGCATATTTGCAAGTGAAACTGCTAAAAACACTTCACGTTCGGAGCACTTTTGGAAGTTGAGATGTCGAAAAGTGCACGCCGTTCTGGCGTGAAGCATATTTCGAAGCCAAAAGTGTAAATTTTCACGGTTTCGGAGCACTTTTTGACGTTCAAATGTCGTTTTGCGTGGCAGGCGCAGGGGATTCTGCACGATGCCAAAAGTAAGCAAAACGTGAGGGTCTTGGAGCATTTTTAACTACAACCACCACTACACTAGACTACACTCCACTCCAATACACTACACTGAATGACATTACACTACATCTACAACTACAATTACAACTGCAACTACACTACACTACACTAGACTAATTACATTACACTACACTACGCTACATTACACTACATTACACTAGCTACAAATACAACAACAACTACACTACATAAGACTACACTACACTCATTACATTACACTACACTACACTACACCCCACTCCGCTCCACTACACGCGCGCTGTACTACCTCACTACACTACACTCCATTACACTACAGTACACTACACTCAACTACACTACACTACACTACACTACACTACACTACACTACACCACACCACGCGCCGCTACACTACACTAACTACAACTACAACTACAACTACAACTACATTACATAACAGTACGCTACACTACACTACACTACACTCAATTGCGCTACACTACAACTACAACTACAACTACAACTACACTACACTAATTGCATTGCACTACGCTACACTACACTACACTACACCACACTACACCACAACTACACTACAACTACAACTACAAATCCACTACAACTACAACTACAGCTGCACTACACTACACTACATCCAGCAGTTGTGGGTGAGGTGACCGACCAGGTGACCACTGCAACCATTGCAACCACTCAAAAAAAAAAAACACAACTCCAACCACCTTTCGTCCATCCGTGGATTCGCTCTGCCATCCGTGATTCGCAACAACCAGCCTCTCCTATAGGTTTCCTATTTTTGAAACTTCCGCCACCGCCTTGTGCGGTACTACTGGTACATAATTCACTGGCCTGAAAAAAGACAAATAAGGCTATATATAGATATATATACATATACTTTTTATTTATTCAATTATTTGTTTATTTATTTATTTGTTTATATATTTATCTATTGATTTCTTTATATTTAAAGCTCTATTTAAAAATATATATATATGTACATATATATATATGTATATATTGGGAACAATTCCCCTTCCCAACCATCACTTTTTGCTCACTTTTTGCTCCTGTCCAATGCCTCGGTAAGAAAACGAAATCACCAGCGCAACAACATCACCAGCTTAACACACTCCACACTCCACACTTTATACTCCACACTCCTCACTCCTCACTCCACACTCCACACTCCACACTTTACACTGCACACTCCACACCTTACCCACTGCACACTCCACACTCCACACTTTACACTCCACACTCCACACTCTACACACCACACTCCACACTCTATACTTTACACTCCACACTCCACACTCTACACTGCACACTCCACACCTTACCCACTGCACACTCCACACTTT
>Ga0126342_10009539_pt1 | contig 17391 bp, 17 predicted proteins | sample Cyp1metagenome_FD_92528 | JGI IMG/M metagenome (GOLD analysis project Ga0126342, IMG submission 92528) | Coral microbial communities from Lord Howe Island, Old Settlement Bay, Australia - Cyphastrea 1 metagenome | ecosystem: Host-associated > Invertebrates > Cnidaria > Coral ... | reverse complement strand
TGGCTGTCTCACAGGTTTGCCAGTCGTTTTTGCAAGTATCGTTGCGCCCGAGTTGCTTGGTGCCAACTGTTTCAAAAATCAAGTGCCCTGTTCAGGGCCCGGCTCTAGGGGGACGCAATTCTGATGGGAACGCCAGGTGGATGTGTTTTTGGTTCTGCGGAAACGCTTAGAAGCTGTCACTGTTGGTGCTTCCTAGAAAGGTTTTGTGACTTCTTAGAAGCAGAGGCCTTCTCAGAATGTAAGTGTTCTTGTAGATGTACACGAAATGTTTGCCTTTTTGAACCCTTTTGCTTCTAGGAGCCTCTAAGGGGCAAAATTAATTTTTCATGTTATAAGGAAGCCTTTCGGAATCCATCGAGATTTGCATACCCCTAAATCAGCTGTCCACCTGTCCACGAGCAGCGGTTGTTTGGTGCGGGTTCCCCGCAAGTTGCCCTTGCGAAGGAAGCTTGTCTTCACGACTTCAGCATCTTCAGCATGAGTCGGCCATTCCAGCTGATCCTTTCCAGTAAGTTGTTCGGTGTTTGACCACTTGCCATACATTTGCATTGCGGACCTCTCCATATGTTTGCAATAAGTTTCGTGCAATATGTTGACCGCAACCATTTGTTTGCAGTCGCCTGGTCGGCTGAATGAGTTGCTGAGCAGAAACTACCGTAGCTCCAGCACGTCCCATGCTAATGTTGCCGCCTTTGCTGTGCTTGGAACCTGTGTTTCCATCCCACCTTCCTGCCTTGCAAGCCGCTTTGAAGCATTTTTGAGACCAAAAGTATGTTCCAATCATTTGGGGGGAGGATCCTTAAAGTGCCACCAGGGTTTCAGACAAAACGTTGAAGAGGTTGGTGTAGAGAATGAACATGCCAAAGCTAGCCCTTTGAGCCGAGCCAGGCCTGTGGCTCCATCTCTGCCAAGTGAAGCTATAACTTGCAGTTTGTGCGACCTTCCCTAGATTTTCCTGGGCGCGGGTATCTGTTTTGAGTACTTAGCGGAAAAATGTGGACGTATCTAAAAGTACCCAGCTCATGTGGCCCCATCTATGGGTGCTTCACTACAGTGACTACAGCGAGGATCCTTTGAGCCATTCATCTTGCCACCACTCGGCTGCTCGTGTTTTCAGCGGTTTATCTTGCATGCTTCGCCCATTTCAGCCTCTCACCCTTATACAAAAGTTGCGCCAGGAATGTCAGTATACAAGCGTTGGAACTCATTCGGCCAAAGATCTCGACCAATGAACATGCCTCCTTTTGAGTTTCTTTGGGTCGAAGGAGGGTGAGACTGCCTTCTTATAGAGTGCAGGTTTGCATTGCGCCATATTTCTTGTACAGATTTTATCCTCTTGGCTTGCCTGTTTCATGTCATCGATTGCTTGCATGTAACATTATGAACATGCCTATTTTGCTGATGTTGGCTTTGCTTCGCACGCAGCCCCATCAGAACCCATGAGCAGGCGCAAACCGCTCGTAAGCGAGCGCGTTTCGCAGGCCAGGCCGAAAATCTGCCGTCGAGAGCAATTTACCTCCAGTTGTAGGTGCTGTTGAAAGTCTGACGCAGCGCAACGCAACGCATATGCCACAGTTTTCACCACACCACCATTGTACCTGGTCACTTTCAAGTCTGCTAGGGCAACTGGGGCTGGTGGTTGCCAATGCGTATTCTATGGTGTTCCGCCATGGGCTGTCCATAAAAAGTCCGCTCTGATCCGCCATGGTTCCTCGGGCAGGTAGTCCGAACTACGATTTCGAGTAATTTTTGATCCTTGGTGATTTGCCTTGACCTCATCAGTTCACACGTTGCATACTTTGCAGGCGCAACTTGAGGTTAAGGATTCGTGAAACGACGTCAGGCAGTCTTTCTACCCGCCGAGATTCCAGGGGGTTTGAGGGGACAGAGATGGCCAAGACCACTGCCACATGCGTAGCTCAAATGGTTGTTAGGTTCAATGTCAACTCACCTTCCACCAAGTCCGGACTGAATTCTGTTTTCCGGGCGCTCCGACGTGGAAGAGACGTGTTATTTCATTGAAACCATTCTAGATATCCCGTGATGGATGGGATGAGAAAATTGCATTTATGGCAAAGACCCAGGATATGGCCGGCTTGGAATATGGCATGTGAAACCGGAAAACCACAGGTCCAAGTTTGATAGGCACCCCATCATGTTTGGCATCGGGGTGTGGGCACCGACTGGACCAGCCTGTGGTGTGTGGCAAGGCACGCGGTTTTTGGCCCATGCTGTCCATGAAAGGAATTCCTATGGCCTGGGCTGGTTGGATTTGTTTTTCTGCCTGGGCCTTCAAGGGCCCATTTATTTTTGGTTGCTTCGGTTGTTGCACATGCTTCCGCAGGGTCGACCGCAAAAAGTGATAGCTTACCAACATGATATTTTGTTTGGCAATTAAAGTCATTAAAGGTATCAAAATTCACCAATTTGTTAGTGGTGTTTTTTGCGTTCCCGGGAATACTTCAATCCGGCAAAAAAGGGGTTGGGCCTCAGAGTTGAGTTGAACGACGCCCTTATCCATATTTGCAGTGGATTTGATGTTTGTAGGTGTGTCTGCAGGAGAGTGAATGATGCAAAAGAATCGGAAGGTTCCACAAATTTCCTAACTCAAGGACAAGTCAACGATCAGTTTTGTGTTCAAAGAAACATACAAGAACCTTACGCACGCCTACAAACTGAGAAAAGTTGCCCGTTTGTGGCCAAAGTGTGCGCGTAGGCAGAAAAAAGGGGCCGAGCATTATATGCTTGTTCCATGGATCGTGAGGCACAGTGCTTGGAGGATAGCCCGGTTCCACATCAACACGACAAAGACAACGGCGTTCAAAATCATCGAAGGAAGAGATTATGTGGCAGTGGGAGGATTAAAGCGTCCCCTAGGGTCGCAAGCCCTAAGCCCACCTTAAGCGCTTGCGGGCAGAGGCTTAGCACTGCTCACATGCACCTTGATGGGGCCAAGAGTTTGCGCAAAGCTGCCAAAAGAAGCAACGTGTTTAAGCCCACGCTTGACACAAGTGCTTCAAGGCGGGATGGGCAACCGAGCCAAATTCGATGCCTCCGACGTGCGATTTGTTGGCGTACATGAAAGTCTTGCAATCAATTTGAGCTGTTTTCAAGACAGGCGCTAGCATGCGCTAGCCCACTGTGCTTAAGACAAGTGTTCTTGTGGCGTTTAAACACAAACCGGCCTCTGCCAGTACTTCGCCAATGTGTTTCCCATTTGGATCATTATTGCTTGCAATGTTCCACAACAACTCGTGCGTGCAAGCTCTGGAGAAACTCTGCGCCACCATTTGTTCGCACCAGCTGGCACAAATCCGACATGTGATCCAGGTCAAACCTGATCTGCATTTGCGCCTGCACCGCGTGAAACAAATGCAACTCCAAGCTCATTGATATACCTGGGGAATCCTTTTTGGGAACTTCTGCCGAAATTGCATTTCAGCACAGGAATCGCAGAATGGCAGAAAACAGAAAAAATTGCCGACGATTTTCAAGACTGCCGAGTTCTCATGGGCTGTGCTTATTTGTAACTGAGTCCGGGTAATTCCGCCGAAATTGCGGGCAATTCCGCCGAAATCTGCCGACATTTTTTCTGATTTAACTGGGGCAAGCATTCAAAAATCAATTCCGCCGAAATTGGTTTCCAATGATGGAATTCCGCCGAAAGCCGTTTTTAAGAGTGAAATCTGAAAATTCTTCCGAAATTCGAAATCGGCAAAAATTTCCATACATTTGGAGTTCTCAGATATCAAAAGCGATTGCGCGCGAGATCGCGTTTTAACCTCACAAGGACATGACCGACTATACACCTCTTGCAAGCTGTTGGCATGAATCCAAACGCTGTAGCTCTTTAATACGCAAATAGCCATGTATTTTTTGGAATGCATATTCCAGCAGGGAACCTTGAGAACCACAAGCTTAACATGAACCCGCACTGTGGGGACTCTGATGAGGGCAAAAATTCTGATGTGCTCTAAACAAATTGCTTTCAATGATGCGGTTGCCTGCGCAAGACAACTGTTTTAGCGGCCAGTTCAATGTTCCCCCAAGCAAAAGATTTAGCAACACGGGTCTCATCACCATTGTAATCAACCGTCCTGGCATCCAACAATTGACCCCATTCGACGCCCTCAAACTTTTCGCCACACAAGCCGGAGTCCACCACGCTCCTCGCCAGCGCCTCCAAGGCACTCCTAGCTGGCGCTGAGAGCTGCTGCCTATCCGCACTGGCAGTCCCGTGACACGTTCAAACACAATCCGGCCTCTGCCAGTACTTACAGCCAAAGCGTCTCACATTTAGATCAAAAGTATTTTGTTTCTTTCAGATCTGGCCCGCAAACCTGAGGCCCAGCAAGGGCTCCATTCCGTCCCGCGGGTCGATGCCACAATGTTTCGCTGCCTCCTTCCATGCCAGCTTCTAGGTGCTGAGTTCACCGTGCCGCCTCTGCCATCGAATAATAATGAGCATAACGATAGTAAAAATAATAACAATAGTAATAATACAACAATGCACCTTATCTGAAAGTTCTGCTAAAGCAATGCCCCGGCTGTACAACGCGGATGCTGCCGAGCTCAGATTTCACAACGTTTTGCTTGAACACATGCCTTGAAATTGATTTTTGAACCGCGCTGAACCCTTGCTATTGCAACTGCCCCAGCCTTTTTCTGAAGATTCCACGTGTTTTCCGCAATGCCTGCAACCACCATGTCTTGGACCTTAACTTTGGCCAAGATCCAGATCGCTGCTGACTGCCTGTGAAATTCAGATGATCTCCCGCGAATGTCGTGTGAACAAGACAGCCGGGCGTGGAGGAACGCCTTGGTGCCTTGGATGCCGTGGGCATGGTTTGGCCCTATTGATGCCTTGTTGTTCTTTAGATGTGCTGTTATCACTAAGCCCTGGGATGCCCTGTGTGATATACGCAATGTGCTCATCAAGCTTTTACTGGTTCCGGGCATCTAAAACCAATTTGGTGTGAGCCAGCCAAATGAGTGAAGGTTTTCTGGCCATGGCTGAGGTTGGCCCCTATGAGTTGGTTGCCAAAGATTGACCGGCAAATTTTAACTAGTTTACTTTAATTTGCAGCCGGTCTTGTGTTGCACATGTCAGGGCTTGAATGAGGAATGTTGACTAAAATGCTGTTCATAAATTGTTCGATCATAGGTATCATAGGTAGCTTTTGCCCATTCCTACCCATGAAGTGTTCAGAAAACCTGGGCACACAAAGAAACATGTGATTTTCATCTATTTGCGCCCAGAACCATTCAAAGCCGGTTTTTCTCGTCCGTGTGATGTTTGATGTGCCCAAGGATTGGTGTTTCCTGGCAGTGGGCCGGCGGGAGCCGTTGCATTCACAACGTTTTTGGCATTACGTGGCGAAGGGACAAGTCACAGGCCAGGGTAGCTGGTGAGATGCGCTTCCACTTCGTGAAGATGAATTGGGTGGATGGGGGCGTCCTATATTGTTACCATGGCCATGAGCCATGGGATACCACACTGCCATCCTGTTTCTCCCAATTTTGCTTGCGGATGGCATTCTTCCAGTATCTCCACATGGCAAACGAAAATGGCAAGAACATTGAAAATCTTGTTCTGTTGTTTCTTATTTTTTCTTAGCTTTTTGGCCCACCTAGGCCGTCACGGCCATCCATCCAATCCCCCATGCACTGGACAGGTGGACAATGACTTTCCTTTCCTGCACGCCCCGCAACATCGCCGAACTTGGGGGGTCACGAGTGCGCCGCGGGGGTATATAGCAGCCTTTGTCGCACTCCTGGCCGCCCTGGCAGCCGGCTATAGCGCTGAAGGAAGTTGCAGATGTCAGCAGGCAGGGGACGTGGGCCTTAAAAGACATTCAAGCACAGAAGCATGTAGTCAATCTTGCGTGACTCGATCCTGTGAGTTCATTGTAATTCTTTGGTTGTTCCAAATCCAAGTAAGTTTCAAAAGGGTTGTGAAAGGCAAGGGGCCGTCCAAGAAAAACATTCTCGAGTGAGCATGGGCACATCTTCATGTGGAAATTTCCCCTCAAGCATGGAATCGGTTTGACATCGGCTCAACCTCATGGGTGCCATTGACACTGCTTTTTCGTGTTTATCAAAGGAGGTTTCGTTGCAAAACTTCCGGGTTTCGGACGACGGTCACGGTGAGCATTCACATGCCAACCACATCACCATGTTCACCCCATCATCGTCATGTTCACCACACCATCATCAGCATCAGTCGTCATCATCATCATCATCATCAGGTAAGCTGAAAAATATATGCAGCAATGCAGGAAGCAAAATACGCTTCTGATTGGCTCAAGTCAAACCCAACTGTTTCAAGTATTCAGCCCATGAACTAGATCGATGCTGTGGGGGAAAAGCAGGCGATCCTTTTTTTGGATCTGATCAGGGGGATGGGGAATGATTCACTACTTCATTGCTTTTTTGATTTGCTGGATCAACGATTGATTGATTCACAGTGATTCACTGAATCATCGGTTCATTGATTGATTAATTCATGAACTCGTCATCCATTCATTGATTCGCTGGTTCAATGATTTATCGATTCACTAACTAATTCATGCATTCTTTGATTGTGAATCATTCAATGATTGATGCATTGATTCCCTGAAACATGGATTCATTGATTCATCGACTCACTACCACTAGTACCGCACAAGGCGGTGGCGGAAGCTGAAAAATAGGAAACCCATAGGAGAGGTTGGTTGTTGTGAATCCCGGATGGCAGAGCGAATCCACTGATGGACCGAAAGGTGGTCGCAGCTGTGTTTTTTGGAGTGGTTGCAATGGTTGCAGTGGTCACCTCACCCACAACTGCTGGATGTAGCGCAGTTGTAGTTGTAGTTGTGGTGTAGTCGAGTTGTAGCTGTCGTGTATACAGTGTAATTAGCATAGTGTAGTTGTAGGTGCGTTTGTAGTTGTAGCTGTGTTGGTAGCTGTAGCTGCAAAGCAGTGTAGTGCAAGGCTGTCGTGTTGTGTATTCTAGTGTAGTATAGTGTAGTGTAGTCTGTGTAGTGTGTGTGTGAAGTAGTGTAATTGTAGTTGTAGTGTAGTGTCGTGTAGTTGAAGCGCAGTGTAATTAGTGTAGCGTAGTGTAGTGTAATTAGTGTAGTGTAGTAGTGTAGTGTTGTGTAATGTAGTGTTGTGTAATGTAGTGTTGATAGTAGTAGTAGTAGTAGTAGTAGTAGTAGTAGTAGCAGTAGTAGTAGTAGTAGTGGTAGCAGTAGGAGGAGGAGGAGTAGTAGTAGCAGTAGAAGCAGTAGAAGCAGTAGAAGCAGTAGTAGTAGAAGCAGTAGTGGTAGAAGCATTGTAGTAGTAGGAGTAGCAGTAGTAGGAGTAGTAGTAGGAGTAGTAGCAGCAGCAGCAGCAGTAGTAGTGGCAGTGGCAGTGGCAGTGGCAGTGGCAGTGGTAGTGGTAGTAGTAGTAGTAGTTGTTGTTGTTGTTGTTGTTGTTGGTGTTGGTGTTGGTGTTGGTGTTTGTTGTTGGTGTTGGTGTTGGTGTTGGTGTTGGTGTTGGTGTTGGTGTTGTTGGTGGTGTTGGTGTTGGTGTTGGTGTTGTTGTTGTTGTTGTAGTTGTAAAGTGGTGTAGTGTAGTGTCTGGTCGTGTTGTGTACTCTAGTGTAGCATAGTGATAGTGTAGTGTAGTCTGTGTAGTGTGTGTGTGTATACCTTTCTAGCACAGGGCATGTCTGGAATTTGTCGATTTATTTTATTTTCTCTTTTTGGGACTTTAATCTGATCTTCGTCGTGATGTACGGAATACATTTTTGATGATTCGATACAACCTCGACAAGGCCTACCAGGTAGAAACTGCCAAGTCTATTAAGTTAAACCCTGCAGAACGAACTACGCACGATTTGACGCGGCTAGTTTTTGGAACCAGCTCCAATTCTTAAAACCAGTCCGGTGTGTTAATGTCGCCCCGGCTTATACAGTCCGGGGGTGAAATGTCCCACGCCTGCCAAGGTTTTTGAACATGCTACAAAACCATCACGATCCATCACGTTTTCCTCACTTTTGGCAAGGTGCAGAATCCCTTGCGCATGCTACGCAAAGCGACATCTGAACGTCCAAAAGTGCTCCGTCCCCCTCAGTTTTTGCACGTTTGACTTCGAAATGTGCTTTGCGCTTCAACGGTGTGCACTTTTTCGACATCTCAACTTCCAAAAGTGGTCCGAGCATGTTTTGTACATTTTGGCTTTTTGACTTGGAAATGTGCTTCGCGCCACAGCGGCGTACACTTTTTCGAGCTTTAGCGAGCCTACTTTCCGACCCTCCGGAGCCACAAATCATTGGCAAAACACAGTGTTTCTCGACTTTCCTAGCTTTTTGCGCACCTGCATCTTCTGTCTTCTGATTCTTTATCTTCCCTGATCTTCTTTCTTCTCTTCTCTGACTCTTTGCGCCTCTGCTTTTCATCTGTCCATATAGTCGGAAGTTTGACTTCTAAACTTTTCCTTCGATAACTCATTCATTCGTTGATTCGTTGCACCGTCGATTCATTGATTCATGGATTGATGCATTACCATTGGTTCAATGTTTCACATGATTCATCGACTTTTAACTAACATTCACTCATTCGTTGATTCATTGGCTCATTCGGCCAGTTTTGCATGGATTCTGTCATGTCATTCTGTTGGCATCTCAACCACCATGTGCTTAGTCGCTGATGCGCCTCACAACTTCACAACACTTCATTATTGCTTCTGCATCTCAAAACGTTCCTCTAGGCCATTGATTTCCTACAGCCATTTGCATTTTTTCGAAACTTGCGCCCCAGCATGGGGCCGGGCACTACCTGGTATACTTTCTGAGTTCTTGAATATGTTGTTAATCCCTGGACAACCCAATTACCAATCAAACCATTCCAGGGCAAGTGAGCTTCAGTCATTTTCAAATCATACCAGATGTGTGTAGATATGTTTAGATAGTGCTCGTGATATAGGCTCCATATCGCAGTATTTGTACATTGTACATATACTGTGATATGTGTGCGCGCTGCCTGCTGTAATGCGTGCAGGTCAGCAGCCACCATCGGACCCTGCTTCCCCATGACGGCCAGTGGAGCATGAGGTTTAGTCATCCAGTGGGGGAAACTGCCATCGATTCCTGGGGGTGTTTCGCATAATTGCTGGCCATGTGAAGCTGAAACTTGGCATGGCAATTTTTCAATGCTTTACGGGAGAACCCTGCCTTCGAGTATGTGACACATAATAGAAATTAATAATTAATAATGGTAAAATCTTCGGCATAAATTTGCACCAGCCAACAAATCAGGAAACGGGACGATTCCTCAATTGTCAAGCAGATGGCCTGCCTTGCTGCCAAAGTGAAGCCGCCGCATCAGTGGACACAGCATTGCGGCCATTTCCCACGGAGTTGTGGTGGCTGCTTTTGTTTGCTGAATTTAGGCCTGGGGTGCGAAAATGGTGGTAGAAAAAAATCTTGAGGGGCTACAACCATCGTGCTTATTATCCGCTCTTGGGCCGCGGCAATGCAGAAGCAGGATTTCAATCCATTTGAATCCATTGATAGATGTTCTCATCAAGGATGGGGATTTCCGAATGTCATGTTTAATTGCTGTAATTACAAAGCGTTGGGCATAGAACCTCTGTAGGTAAGTTGCCAAGTCCACTGTACCAATTCCAATGCGAAAGTGATCCCAAAGATATCCGATTGCCTTCCCGTTGGCAGTGGGTCATATATCTCTCTAGTTTGAATTCGTGAAGATGGACTCATTTGTGACCCTGTAGGCGCTAACTCAACCCAAGCGGTATAGTTGCTAAAGCTCGCAATGACTTCACCCCAAAAGCGGCTGATGCGCTCAATCAATTCTGATTCTTCACCTGCTCAGGACAATAAAAAAAGTAAAAGGTGTTAAAGCATGTTAAAGCAATGATTTGTTTCCAGGGTGGTCGAACCACCAATCGGAACAAAATCAGAAGCAAACCTCATGCGTTTGTGGTAGTTGGGTTTCTTCGGCAAGGTTCCATTCTGCGTGCTGCTGAGTTTTCACTCCACAAACCTGCGGAGCACCAGGCGCTGAGACGCCAATTGGTGCGGGGTCCGATTTTCAAACGGACACCGGTGGTATTTGTCATGATTTGTTAATCAATATTTTTCTAATAGAGTGATCCGGGGGTGAGGTGCTGGAGATTCAAAGCACAATATCTCCATGTGTGCTTTTCCATGTTTGGCCGACGTATCTTTTATTTTTCTGGTGGCTGCACTTTGAAAACTGAAACTTCAGGGCTGCATCATGCTGCGAAACAACCCATGAAAAGACCATCGCCCACCCCTAAAAATGTATTTTAGGGAGGGGAAGAGGTTAGGGGAAAAACATACTTTTATCGTCCTCCAAAATTGATTCCCCAGGATCCCCCCAAAATACATTTTTTGACGAGGGACGTTTGAAAAATGTAGGATCCATGGGTCCCCCCCCAGGATCCTTTATTTTAGGGTGGTTGTTTAATAATTTTTCGGGCTTGGTTTTTCCAGGATCCCCCGGGTATCCCCGGGAATGTTACATTATTTTTCTGAGGGAATACCCTTCTTTGAAAAGTATTTTAGGGGGTGGGTAGACGAAAAGCACATCATTTTTGGCACACTGATTTTATACATCTTGCTGAGGGATTCCTTGGTACCCCCTGCAAAGCATACATTTCAGCATGTTTCAATTGCAGCATATTTCAGCCATTTTATGGCTCGAGGGTTCACTATAGTTGCCAAATGGATGCACGCCAAAAATAGTCTAACCCTAACGGATCCTGACGGCGTTCCATGAAAAAACAACAGCTATTGTCTTGTGAATTGGTGTCATATCTTGGGAGTGATGTGTGTTTGTATGTGTTTGTTTTAGGTGACCCCAGGTATTCCCAGGTGACCTTCTGGCTTTCACGGGTTTCAAAAAGTTTCCCAGGAGAAAGAATCAACTGGATTGAGTTGCAGAACCCGCATGCTTCCATACATTTAATTAGAAATGTTTATATATCCAGTGGCTCTTGTCAGTTCACACCCCCGCAAAGCATACATTTTCAGGTTCAGTACCCCTACGAAGAATACATTTCCCGCATCTGACACTGATACATGCCGGATTTTGAGGGGTTAACCCCCCCAATCCCCATACGTCTTTGGCAAAAAGTGAGGGGTTAACCCCACCTGGTCCCCAGGATTTGGGGGAGGGGGATAAGAGACCACAATGTCAAAGCATTAATAGGGGAAGCAGGGCGCAGACCCAGAGGAAGGCATTGTCGGTTCAACAGCAAAGCGAAATCAAAATTGAGTTGCAAATGACGGGCTTTACACCAAACAATGTGAGTGTCAACACCGGCAATTTGCATGTAGCCAAGCCACAAATAGCTGGCTTGTAAGCCGATATTGGGTTTTCATTCAGAGAATAAAGTTGACACCGCACAGGTGGGTTCAAGCACCAGCAATAAGCAATACTATTGCAATCACCAAAAACATGGGAATGGATTTACCATTCCCCAAGCTCACACAGACCTGAGAATTGGCAATTGTCTGCAAAAAGTGTCTTCCAGCCCCAACCCATAGCCTATGTATGTCTATGTTAGTTGGGCAGGATGGTACCCGCATGCGACCACCAGCACATAAAGATTTTGGTTTTTAGTATATAAATCCAAAAAAAAGAAAAACCATGTTCCTTTAGATTTTGTTTCTCTGCAATTTTCGGCATTTGTTTGGGGTTACGAATTGTTTCAGTCCAGTGCCCTAGGTGCGGCGCCATGATTCTGCGCTCTGACTTCGTGAAGCTGAGGAGGCCGGCGCTGAAGTGTAGGGACCTCGCCGACCTTACTATATAAGAAGACCCTGAAGTTTCCGAGTTCAAGTTTTTCATCCAACTCCTATTCCATATGCTTGCATAATGTCTGTTTTCAAGCTTTTTGGAAGTCCCAAAAGAGATAGAAGTATTCTTCAATTTTCCATCTCATTCTTTGACATGGTAATGAGTTGTATACGTCAATAGCTATTCGGCACATATTTCCAAGGCTTAAACTGTTCGATATGTTTTGGAGTTGCAATGTTGGTGAAGCGTGTGTGTGTGTGTGCAACACCCGAAGAGGTAGATGATAAACATACGTTTTGGTGAATTATAACAACTCTCCCGCAAAATAATTGATTGCTAGTAAGGGTAATGGCCTATTTGATTTCAGGTTGGTGAATCAGTGATATACCTGCAATCATGTCCAATGTGAAGACTGCCGCTTAGGTCCTTGTAGAGCCTAGGGGTAAGACCAAAGAAACATCGAACTGAAAACTGGGCCCTTAGTGATCTTTTGGCCTTCAGTAGTGGTTGCTTCGTTGCAGCAGATGTGTTCACGCACAGTAGTTTCATGAGTTTTTTGTAAAGCTCACATATTTATTTACATGTACAAGTATCAAAACCCTAACTTTGTTGACAACTTCAGTCAAAGTTTCGACCAAAAAACCATGGCACCAGCCAATGCTTCCAAAAAATCAATACATAAACATATTTATTTACATATACATATTATATACATATTACATATATATATATATATATATATATATAAATATATATATACATATGTGTGTGCATGTATATTGTAAGCATGAATTGGAGAACCGCCTGGCATTGAGTTCTGCATTTGCTGCATTGCGGCGCGGTTGAGGTACCAATTGGTCCAAGATTGGACATGTTTCCATTGCCTCCCAATGACTTTCCACGACAGATGAGCTGCTGCTGCTTAGCTGTGGCCAATGCGCCAGAAACTGTGTGGAGCCTTGGGGCAAGGGGAAGTTACGGTTGTCATGGGGCATGTTCCAATTTTTTTTTGGGGCGTGGGCTTCCCTGCGATTTTTCCGGAAAATTTACAATGGGTAGCTACAAAATAATAACGGTCTTAAACAAGAGGTGCGGTGGGAATCAAATACCCAATCAGAGACTGGCTAACTCACTGCTCGCATGTTTGGCATATTATTTGACACAGGCAAGCGATCCCTGCTGCTTGCGCCACTGCGGGATGGAACCTTCAACTTTTTTGTTGCAACATGTCAGCTACTGTTGGTTTAACATATTTCGGATGGTCGTTTTTGCCAGTGATTCCAACCGACTAGTCCAAATATTTCAAACCTGTCCCGTGATCATAATTAGCATTCCGAAACGGAACCCCAAAATGACGACATTCAATACTCTACTCGATCTAGACTACAGGAAAAAGGGGATCACATTTTCGCAGGCTTGAAGCCACCAAAATTTGGATATATCATTGTTTCTCGGCTGGCGTGAGGCATGTGCAGTCCATAATTGGAAAGGGACACAAGCTATCCCTGGCAACAAGCGGAACAAGCTGATGAGGACGTCTGGGGATTGAGGGGATGATGCCATGACCCTTTGGCTGTTGGAAAGTGCATGCTTTGAGACTTTGAGACACGTTTTTTTGCTAATCTCCCGTTTGTGCCAAACTTGAATTTGAGAATTTGCCTGGAACTTGGAACTGATCTTTGACATGTGGTTGCGGCCCGAGTTGAGGACCTTGTTTCAACACTTTCTTTTTTCTCGCTGAAAAGTTACAAGTCGGTTCCATGGCGGCAGTTACTCGTGGTTTGGGCGCCTGGAATCGCAGATGCCGGGTATATCCGGGTATGAAAATGAATGAGATCTAAAATTCCCCCAAACAAGATCAAACAAAGTACAAAGGTGTAGTACAAAGGTGTAGTACCAAACATATGTCACAAATTCGAAATAAACAATCATAACAACAATAGATGTCCGGATGTTCCTGTGTTGCTGGTGGCTTATGGGATCCTGCAGTTTGTGACCCATCGGTCCGAGGTTGTTGGGCCGATCACAATGCTGGAGACCCTGGCATGCGCGGGAACGAGACGAAGAAAAGGGGTGGCGAAGTTGAGACCGGCCAGGTGAACTTAGACACAAAATATAGCGATTAAAATGGGGAAAATGATCATAACGGGGATAAACGCATAAGCCATCAAATTTTGGGGCACCCTGGTTTCAGTCAGGTAAGCCCAGATATCATGGATCTTCTTGGGAGTTGTAGTTGTTTGAAGGCTTTTTGGTTGAGAGCCACGCCTGCTTGGGGTAGCCACAGCAACATGCGTTTGTTTGAATATGGTGGCTTTCCCCCACTTTGAAGTTTAAATACGGAAAATGATGATAATAAACCATCAACAATTTGGGCTAGTCTATTTTGAGTTGAAACAAGCGTATGAGGCGCTGGTTTGTTTCATTGTTTGTTTTCCATCCTTCAAAGTGCATTGTGGTTATTTTTTTGCACGTTCGGTTTCAAATATGTTTCCACAATAGAGGCCCATCCCGCCAATCAATATACTACATTAATGTTTTTTTTGCCCAAGCCCGAAAATGGGATGACCCGAACCATGCTTATGAATCATTTGTGTATCAGTCGATCCTTCATTGCAGATTGACGGGCCCTTTTCTGGGGATGGGTGGCAACCACCAACCAATCCAGTGAACAGTTTATGATGTTTTAATGATGTTCTCTTTCGATAGTACACCGGTTAGTATCAAATTTCCAAATACAACGAAAATTTCTCCAACATAATTCAGTTTCCCGTGGTTGGTGGGTATGGTCGGCTATGGTCGTGGATAATTAGCTGATAGTTTTCCCACACCTGATTTGGCTTAAAGAGGATTTCTGATATAATGGCAAATTCCTTTGCTACGTTTTTTTCTTTGCATTGTACCTAGCACCACTTCCAGAGAATGCCAAAGCGCCACTTCTAGAGAATGCCAAAGTTTCCAACAAGACCAATTCCATTCAATTCCTTTACCACTCTTGGATCGCAATCGTTGCAGTGGCCCAGACATCACAAGCAACCTCAGAAAAGGGCAGAGCAGCTTGGCCATGGCATGTTCATGGTAGACCTGCAGCACAAGAAAATTGATGGGAAGCAGGCCCCCAAAATTGATTGCAAACCGCATGAAAAGTTTACAACCACCTATCATGTGGAGGGAGTTCATGTACATAGCATGGGCTTGAGACATATACATTCTTTTGCGTTGTTTCTATACTATATCGTACCATTGTGTGATTTATCATCTATCATCCTTCCCGTAGCACCCTTTGTTGCGTAGGCCACCCTGCAGTGACGATTTAGTCTGTGCTGGTCCATGACAGCCATGACAGCCATGGTCCAGCGGTCTGACTATCCAGAAGGGAGAGTGAACAATGACCAGTGGCAGACTCTTGGCTGATTCAGACACATTGCTACAAACCAAACAATTGCTCATGAAGATTCCTTCAGATTCCAATGCATATGTTGTTTCTAAGATTCTTATGATTCTTGTTGTACATGCGTGGTTGGACAGCGGTGAAGAACTGCACAGGCTCACGGCTGGGGTCCACAAACACGGCTGGTGAGGAAAACACTTGTCAAGAGAAATACTAAACGATTTGGATTTGTTTCCTATAGGACCATGGTCCCCTTAAGTAAGTATCAGCTGTCGCGCGCATCAAGGTGATTTCACCATGAGTCCCTGGACCGGGGCACTTGCTCTATCAGGCACCGCATGGGGCGCACAGGGTCGAACAATGCAAATTTAATGGAAGTTGTAGTTCTGTTTAGGGCAATTATTTGTGTCTCTCTATTATATGTTTACGTCTTGATATTTCAAATATAGCAGTCGGGTCCGTAACCAGTTTGTGTAGGTGTGTTTCTGCGCAGGTGTTCGGGGGGTTGAGTTCGGGTTTTTTGGGTTTTCACTTCAACCAGCAGTTTCCAAAACACCTTGTTTTTCCATCGCCCCGTGGAAACCTACATGAGCTTAGCATTCAAGTGTCATGTTTGTGCCACGCAGTGATGCCGCACAAATAACCAAATTGATGGAATTACAACTAAAATACCTAGATTTATTTATGATAGATATACGATGTATCATACATCAAATGGGTGTACTTTACACCAACTAACATAACTGGGTTGGCACCACCTTGTTGAGGCAATGAATGGTGGCACAGGGAGGATCAGCGCTTGGATGTGATGGTGCCTTTGGTGAGCTCCCTGCTGAGCTGCGTGGTGGTTCAACGCTTAAGCATCCAACCCTGTCACTAGCAGCTGGGCCTCATGGAATGCTGGCGGCGATTTCGGCGGAGATGTTCCGTTGAATGATGATAGAAACAAAACGCATGTGATCATTTGTGTCTGTATGCATGGTTTGATGTGTGTCTGTATACACATTATACATGTGTTTGCGCCTTAAGCAGTGGAATTCTCTCAGCAAAATGTAACCATCGCAGCAGTTTCCGTAACCCCCCGTGCCAAGTCCCAATAACCCGTGTAAGCATTTAAAGAGCAAGCATGAATAGCATATGTTTTTGGATATTCATGGGGGCTCACCAATTGTGATCACCATAGATCCATTGACTCCAGTAATTACGTATCATCCATCACGCCAGTCAATTCACTATATGCGCGTTTTTTTTCCCATACATTAACTTCTAAGAATTTCTTGCTTGGTTGAGCACTGTCTAATCCTTGTTTGTGTTCCAGATTTGGTTGCTGAACTCGCCTTTTCTAGAGAATGTCGAATCTTTCTTTGGCTAAGATGTCAGCATTCGTCGATGCCCCAGGACCTGCCGCCCGTAACCAGCCTTTCAGAGGATGCCGCTTTTCAGCACCAGGGGGTGCGAGAAGGGCTCCAGGTCGAGGAAGGGCCAAAAGCAGCTGGCCTTGGACCTCTGGTTGACTATGTAACATAGATATTGAAAAGGCATCGTTTCTTCGGGAAAACTTCTATATCTGGTGGGTTGTCCATATCCATGAATTCAGCTGTGTACAGTTTGACGTCTTAGTGCTTGCCAGGAGTTTTTGGGATTCGCAAGGATTCAGCCGAAAATGGGGTGGTAGCGTTTGGGGTTGAGGCGATCATTGAAATGCACCAAGGTAAAGTAATTCAATTACAGACAGACATTCTAATACACAAGGCTCTTCAATTGGGTACTCGTGCGTAACCCGAAACCCGCATTTGCTGAAGGTTGTTTGTTATAACCCAGTTGCGGAGTTTTTTTGAAAATTGCCCATGCAAAGTAGCAGTTGGAGGCATACATGCAGGATGCGGGCGGCCCGCACTTCAGGTCTCGTTGTGACAGGCTAGGGTGCCCTCAAAGTGGCTTAACGAGATTCTTTTCTGGGCCATTTTCGGACCATGTTGTACCAACTTTGGTTGGCCCCCATGCGCACAATCAGCTGGGCATGTGAGTATGTTACTTTGGGTTGGTTATGTTAATGGTGGCGGCGCCTAGAAGAGGCCGTGCGCGTATGTCATTTTTCCTGTCTCTTCATTTATGGTTCGTTGGGGGGTGGGGTGGGGGGTGGGGTGGGGGATGTTAACGTTCCTGGGCCTTGCACCCTTACGTGA
>Ga0126342_10009538_pt1 | contig 17394 bp, 14 predicted proteins | sample Cyp1metagenome_FD_92528 | JGI IMG/M metagenome (GOLD analysis project Ga0126342, IMG submission 92528) | Coral microbial communities from Lord Howe Island, Old Settlement Bay, Australia - Cyphastrea 1 metagenome | ecosystem: Host-associated > Invertebrates > Cnidaria > Coral ... | reverse complement strand
GAACCTCACCAGGTACCTGCACCAAAACCCTCTAGAACCTAACCAAGTATCTGCACCGTAACCCTCCGGAACCTCACCGAGTACCTGCACCGGAAACTTCCGGAACCTCACAAGGTATCTGCACCGCAACCCTCCGGAACCTTGTCCAGAACCTGGTGTTGAAGCTGCACCGGATCGCACCGCAGCTAATCCGGGCTAAAGACCCCATAGCAAAGTTTTGCTGTTGGGGAAAAACAGTGTGAAACGTTAGATTAGAGAAGAAACATACTTTTAGGGTTTAAAGCCATGGAAAGACGTACAAGGAACATCGCAACACAAGTGGAATCTAGCTTATGCATCTTGCATCAGCTTTGGACAAGAGTGTCAGCAATGTGCTTTATCTCAGCAGTCCTTTGTTGCTCTTAATTGTTCATGTTTGATTAGTAGTTGATGGATTGTTCATCATTTCTGGTGATTTCTGGAATCATGATTGATTGTTTAGTTGGTGATTTCGCATTAACCAATTGGTTAACAAACACGCGTTGTTTTTTGTGGGAGATGAAACCTGATGATTTCTGGCTTCTGGTCTGACGTGTTTATGTTTTTCAATCTTGGGAAATCCACAATGGATTAGAACCATGATCTGGTTGGTGGTATACCTACCCATCTGAAAAATATGAAAGTCAGTTGGGATTATGAAATTCCCAATATATGGAAAAATAAAATTCATATTCCAAACCACCAGCCAGTGCATGAATCAATTTTCTCATGGAATGCTAAGATGTCTCTTGGCGCATCGAAAATTAGCCATGAGTAGCCATCGTGTCCAAGTCATCCTGTTTCCGAGAGGGACTCTATGTATATATATATATATCATCTGGTTATTTAACATAGCCATGGAAAATAGCCCATTTATAGATGATTTACCAGCTAAAAACATCCATTTACTTTGGGGATTTTCCATGGCAAACTGTTAGTCATAACCAGAGGGTATATGTATATATCAGTCAGAAAGCTGACCATTTTGGGGGCATCCCAAATATCCTATCTTTTTGGGATTCCCCCAATATGGATGTGGGTCAAAATGGAAGACCGATGTGGGACCACAGATTGAAATGTCTAGTTTAGTATTAACCATCCAATTATTGGGCTACCTAATTTTGACCCATACCCCCCCAAAAAATTAACATCCCACATTACCACATTCCATCTTTCAGCTCTTCCCCAAGACCAGTCGACCCAGAAACTGCTGAGTTTCTACCGCCAGGCCTCAAAGTAAATGTGAAGACTGGCGGCGCCACAGTCACCTGGCTGTTCTTTCAAAGTGGTAAGCCCATGTAAGCCCCATCATGAATGGGAAATTGCGGTAAACTATGGGAGTCCACAAAATGGCATGGGTCTAAAAGAGCCAAAGAAATAAGACCTCCGGGGTCTGGTCATCTAACCTGGCGCCCGCAGCCCAACGTCACACTGTGAAGTCAGCCACTGGAAATTGTGCTGATGCTCCATCGAACTCCACATGATTGTCAAGTGGCCTTCCCAAGTAGATGTCTCTACCATGGTGAATTGGTGGGAGGATTTTGGAAAACATGAAACATTTGGACCAACTACACATTTCCATATCTTTAGCAATCTTCAGCGCCACTTAAATCATTTTTGTGGTTTAACTCCGTGAATTTTCCTTGATACCCTCGACAAATAACATGACAATGGAAACCTATGGATTTAGTTCAATCATTAGATATGCGTCATTAGATATCATTAGATTACCCTCTGGTAAACTAACATAGCTATTGAAAATGGCCATTTATAGTGGATTTTCCCATTAAACATGGTGGATCTTTCCATAGTTATTTTGACATAACCGGAGGGTATGATCCCACATTTTCCATCAACAAGTCGGGACTGAACGCGCCCGGGCTGCTTCAGATGTCTCACCTGCGGGATCATCGGTGATTTTTCCAGCCCATGTTTGATTACTCGAAGATAACATAGCCATATCTGGGGACATATGGGATATATGATATATGGTATATATGGTATATATGGTATATATGGGATATATGGGATATATGGGATATATATGGTATATACATGGTATATATATGGGACAATGAATAGAATACTCATGAGGATATCACCCGGGATAGAGACTCTACTAATAACGTTCACGGTTTGCGAAGTGGCATGATCCAGCCAAGCATGGGACCTGTTCCAGTGAGTGTCTCTACTTTTTACTGTTTGCCAACCCGCAAGCAGACTGGTTCGCAAGAATTCGTTGATTCTTTTGCCCAGGATATGCCTTCTTTCTCTTTCTATTTTCGCTTGCTGATGGTTCAATTCTTAGTTTTCCTGGATTGTCTGTGGTCTTGAAATAGATCCAAGAGGGACAGCTAAAAAACTGCTTCTGATCCATGCTGATATCTGAATTTTTTGTTGTTTACTTTCATCATTTTCCAGTCTTGGCACTTTCATCCCCATTTTCAGTTGATTTTGTTGGCATGTCTCAACAACATTTTGTTGGTTAAATCTTCCATATTGCTTGCTGATACCCTCTGTTTTTCTTGGGAAATCCTAATTTTGCTCTCTAATTTCCAATCGTTCGTGATGAAACATTACAACACAATAGTTGGTATATGTATATTGGTCGGCTTCCCCATTCTCGAATCCTACAAAAAATCACCGTTATAATCCTACAATATTCCCATATTCATCCATATTCATCCATATATTCCCCTTTCTTTCGCCTCTGAGTGTGGTAATTCCAATAACAAACCCTTCTGGCTTATAGCACCTATTTCTGGTGATTTTGGGGGTGGCGAACTGTATTCGGTTTACCACATTATATGTATGTATCCAAAAATAAGGGATTCCTCATATTCCTATATAATCCCCTACATAATTCATCATAATTCCTGTACATTCCCTATAATTCCCCATTATAATCATTGCTAATCTTAGATACCTGGTTTGTAGATATTACCCATCCAAGGACCCATTGTAATCCTACAATATGCTTGCACGGGCCCCACTGAGTAAATGGCTTATATCCGCAGTTACATAGATTAATGGAATATCACCTATTTATTGGATGAAATATGGGTTTTACATGGATTATAAACCACGGATCCTAAGTGGAAGTATATGGGATATGACACCTCCTATACATTATATGGGAATATATGGGATGCAACTCCCATTATGTGGAATATACAATGGATCCCATTATATTCCTATATATATATCATCCTTATCCCATTGTATCCCTCCCCATCCCCCATGCTTGGTCAAACCCTTAAGTCGACCCGTGCCTTCGCTGCGCGTCGCAGGCGATGGACAACTTGGAGTTGAGGAATCGGACTTAGCGGGAAAAATTGGAAACGGTGGACCAGTGGACCAGTGGACGGTGCATATGGTGCATATTCTATGGTGGTTTTATGGTGGTTTTATGGGAATTTACAGGGGATTTTCCATGGCCAATTTATGGGAATTTCACCAACACTGGGACTATCATAGGAATCGGAAAGTCATGGTAGCAGTTATCACCCAGTGGATGACCCACAAAAAACACCAGGCATTTCGTTTTAGCTGCTTCTGCTGGGTCGAATGAAGATGCTCTTCATCTCAACCAATCATTCCAAGTGCGGAGTTACTTGAAGCCCACAACAAGTTTCAGTATTGGTGAAAAACTTGTAGATCTAATATCAGACATCTAGGAATATTATCCACTATGAAAGCAAAACTGCAGCAAATCTGGTGACGTTGAAGAGACACTGCGGCCAATGGCTAGCCCTTTATCTAATTAGGGGCTGCTGCAACCATCATAAATAGCACCAAAATCTTCTGCAGTGATGGATCTTTTCCAACGGTAGGTGACAACTATGGATCCGTGAAGTGCATTGGATATCCTGGACCACATCCAGGAAGCATTTTAGAAGCTTCAACGTCACCCCATTGATGACATCCATGAGATTTTCAGGGCTCAAATGGAGGTACCAGTTAAGCCCCTCTCGATCCTGGTACCAGTTAAAACGTCCCCAAAAGTCCGGGAAAGATGTAGCAATTTCACTGAGAACAGCAGATGGGTTTTGACCAGATTTATTGGGCCGAAGTTCTTGGAGAACTGGGTCCCCTGGGGACTGAAAATTGGGCACTCCGAATTCCAACAGATGATCAACATCCTCCCCATTTTCAGTACCCTCTGGTTATGACTAACATAGCCATGGTAGAGCCATGTCCCATAGAAATAGATGGTTTACCTATTAATAGCATGGTGGATCTTTCCATGGCTATGTTAGTCATAACCAGATGGTATATTCCATTTTCTTTGACAAACCACACTTTTGCCCCGAATTGGATGAAGGTGTATTGACGCTAGCTACGATACTGTGGGGTGCACGCCCAGAATCACCGAGGATAAAAAGTGGTACCCACAAGTTGGGATATGGGGCCCAGCGCTGGTTCAGTCATGTGTGCAAAACCCTTTGTGCTTCGATACTAGGAACGGGCTTCCCTCATGGATCATATTTTTTTTTCTAAGTAAGTCGGGTATATAGTAGAAAACCACATAGAATTTAATCATAAACGAGCCATCAACCAAACATCATTTATATATTTATCAGCAACTTCGAAGGTTGGTTCCTGAAATCCTCATCCAACCACCAGTTATCAATTCACCAAAAAATCCCCGAACTAAACGATGCTTCAACAAATCCATAATCATTATATTCCCGATGACATTCCCATAATTTTTGAAACCTCGAACTAGCTGATGATGATCATCAACCAACCACGGTCGATCGCACTCTAATGTCCTTTTAATCGAAAGATCATCAGCGACTCCAGCGGCGGGCGCCCCTAATCCCTGGTGACCAGTTGTTCACAGACATGACGTGAAAACCCGGTGGAACATGGGGAATGAACATGCAAAACCATCGGATTTAACCAACAAAAGCTGGGATTCAATGGCATTCAACCAACAGATATGGTGAACTTGCGGAGATCGCTGCAGATCATGATTGGTGCATGGGGCGTATTTTTTCAACTTCAAAAATCATGATGAATGCCATACAATGCCATGTATATGTATATATAATATATATATATATACATATGTATATATGGTAGGGTAACCTCCAATTGAAACACACATGTACTTCTCCCCAGCTTCGGTTAGATAGCAAGAGTTGGTTCCTCAACTGTCTCCGAACTGGCTGAAACACCAAGGTAACTTGCACGAATTTCTCCCCCGTAGGGCAGAACACATCTATGAACCCGCAAGGTGCAGTCCATGGCGGGCAGGGAATTGTCTACTTGGAGCTGCAGCGAAGCATTTTTTTCGTGTGAAGAAAATGCTGTCGTATCATAGTTATAGGGGCCCCATATCCCAACTTATGGATACTTTTTATGATACAAGGTGGGGGGTTAAACCCCCATGGTCATCTGATCCAACCCACAGAACTCGCTGTTAATCTTGGTAATCACTGGATATTTTCTATGTTGAAATCCAATTTGTGACCATTGATCTGATGATATTTTTATTGATTTCCCCATTGAAAAATGGATAGTTGTTATCCAATATTCTCAATACTAAGTATATGTCATCAATGGATTGGTTCAAGAGAAATTTACAGGAACACCCCATGATCTTCATGGGATGACCCATGGTTTCCTGTAGATTTTCCCAAAAGGATCACATCTTGCGGGGATGCTGAAGGCAGCAAAGACCGGTAGTGACACCGTTGTAGTAGTCACCTGCCTGCCCAAAACAAGACCTTGAAGATCATGGTTCAATATGGCAGTGTGTCAAAACCAATAGTACCCCTGGTGAACATCAAAATAGCTGGTAAATGGATGTTCATCCCACTAAAAATGGTATTAATAGGTATTGATCCATAGCCATATGAAAATGCTGCAAAAAGACTTCTGTTGCGCCTGCTATATTCATATGGCTTTGTCTGAAAATGATTCTTATTACCATAAATTCCTGCTTTATCGGTGGATCATTTTTTCACAAGTTACATTATCACTGCGGCAGGCTTCATTGCAGGCTCTAGAAATGAAGTTTCAGAGGGTGGCTTATGTTTATTCAACAACCTCAACCATGCCCCCCAAGGCTTACTATCGGGTCAAACTGTAAGACCCACATTACATACCCTCTTCTTGCTTCGCACATGTTAGAATGTGAGTCAGTTTAGCTCAGTTAGATATAGGGAAAGTGTGGGGATATTCTATGTATCATCAGAAAGCTCAATTTTTAATCAGCGACAGGTTTATTCCGTGTGTAATGAGTATATGTAGTACCGCAGTAGAGCCCATTTTTCACTGGGGACATCCCGCTTATCTGGAAACGTTGGCAATTGAAGTGGGTCATCCCAGTTATACTTGGTGGTGGGATTCACTACCCAGGAATCGTACGGGGGTTAGTTCACGCCAGTTATTTCAGTAGGGTTAGTCCAGTTTTTTTTCTGGGCTGAACAAAACTGACTAAATGGTTGAATCCCATTAAATATATTAAATCCCATTCAATTCCATTAAAAACCCACTAATTTCCAGGAAAAGTTCCCTGTCATTTCCAATTTTTCTTCCATCAATTCCCGCTGGGGGTGAAGCACCAGATTCGGGATGACTCACCGAAAAAAACACCTGGTGATTTTCCAGTTCGCAAAGCGTTCAATCACCAAAAGCTAGTTTAAATTTCAACAGATTTTTTTGGACAAACCATCCAAATGGAGCTTTTTTTTTTAATTATATTTTTTCATGATGACTTGATGATGTGGCTCTTTCGTTTTCTTTTTGCTTGAACTTCAGTATTAAATGGGAACACTTTCACCATTGATCCACAAAATCCAGCAAAGTCCACCCGTCAGGCACAGGTGGCCCAAATCATCTCGGCGAATTGCGTGCTGGAGATCAATGTATCGACCCTCATCCTGGGGCGATTTCGGATTTCTTCGTCTCTAAGGGGCCAATATCAGCAACCATATGGTTGGACCATAGCATCATCGTCATCCGATATGTCACCGTTGTAACCGATAAATCAAAAAAGCATGATCATTAGGATGATGATGATGATGATGATGATGACGACGATGATCCTCTCTTTCTCCATGCTCTGGATCTGCTACGTACTGCGAGTAGGGTTACAATCCAACTTTACATGTCCGGAAATGGCTGAAGAGAACAACTGGACATGCCTTATTTTGGGAAAACATCAATGGCTCCCTGTTTTTCCCACAACGATACACAGCCCATTTTCTCCATGACGTGGAAAACGATTAGCAACCAACTAGATTCAGTTTCGCTCAAAAAATTGGGGCCCCCAAAAATATGAAGACATCCCCCAAAATTATCACAGTTTGATTATGGTGCTATATCCATCCCTTAAAAAGCTAGGCTTTTTTTTGGGTTTCCCACAGTAAATTTAAGACATCCAGCAGTGAGTTTTCCCCAGTGATCCTGGTCCCGAGACTGTGCCCAGCGGCTCGAGATCATTGCGGGGAACTTTGGACTCGCTTTGGATCACGCTCTGAATCATCGAGTTCCTGGGGTCAATCAGCTGATCCGGGATTGGCGATTGGCTGAGCTAAACAACCATGGTTTGATGGGCTGAAAATGGGCTATTTGGCAATTTTTTCAAATAAGGATGATAACCCATTGGAATTGGTGGTAGCATATTTTCAGACAAAGCCACATGGAGATTGTATCAACAACGATTGGATCTGTGAAAAATTCTACTCCCAAGCCTGATTTTGTCCCTAACATTTACCCAGATTGGATGACAGAGATGATTGCAACAGGATCATTCGCCCTGAATGTTTTTTTTTATTTTTTTTATAACATGCTTGCTCTGAGGTAGTCTTCAAAGAATGCTGGAACATATCAATCAATATTGGGAATGGGATCAGAATCTCGAGATCACCATGATCATTGGGCATCTGAACAAGACTGAATCTCACTTGTTCCTGCTAAAAAACATATCACTCGCACATCAAGTTCTTTCGCATTTTCAGATTTCTTGATCAACTTAAAAAAACATCTTTAGAAACATCCACAACAGATCCAATATCGCTGTTTTACCGTTCAACCCCCAGTTTCCATGGGTGCTTTTTGACATTGTTTGGTTGCAAATCCTATTAAATGAATATCCATGATAATGATATTCCCATAATTTTCCATAAAACACTTAAAGTTCCAATCGCCAGGATATCCCACTAAGTCACTAGATTTCCCTATAAATCCCCTAGAAATTCCAGCCAAAAGCACCACATGTTTTTCCCCAAGCGGCAGCTTCCGCAGCGGGATGCCGCCCGCCGAGGTGGCGCCGGAGCTGAAGAGCAGCCACTCGAAAGCTTCGGCACCTGGAGCTGGTGGGGAATTGATAGGGATTTGGCCACCATAAAAATCCTGGTTGGTGGTTAATGGTGGTTAATGACCATTAATGGTGGTTAATGGTGGTTAATAATGGTTAATAATGGTTAATCATAGTGCAATAACCATCTTGAAAAATATGAAAGTCAATGGGAAGGATGACATCCCATATATGAAATGGACAAACAAAAATATTTGAAACCACCAACCAGTATAAGGATTTGCCACCATTTCGACGGATTTTCTGCAGCATTTATGGGGATTTTGGTGGCAAATTTCTTGGGAATTCACATGGGGATTATGGTGTGCGAACTTCAGGGGATCATGAGGATTTTAGAGTCGGGTTTTTGTAGGAATCTTATAGTGATTTAATGAACTATTAATGGGATATGTTAATTGGGATTATAGTTGTTTTATAGGATGTATTGGGAATAATATAATGGATTAATAATGGGAACGAATATACAACCATGGATTTTTCATGCTGAGATAACAAGGAAACTTGTTACCATCACACAAACCTTGCATAGATGATGGTTATGTTTACCAACTTTTCATTGTATAAAACATCAATAAATATTCTAACAATTCTTTTTTCTTCTAAACCTTCCACCAATCAAACATGGCTTGCTGAAAACTCCACCATTTGTGGATGATTTTCACATTTATAGGGGATTTCCATTTGCCACATGTGATTACAGGAGGGCAATTGACGATCTGACACCTGACAAGGGCATGAACAAGTGACAAGATTGTGACTGGAAGATGGGAGCTTCGCATAAACATGTGACCATCTGCTACTAAAATAGTGACCAATTTAACAGCCTCAGACTTTACCAATCCCGGATTGACATTAATCCCCATGAATTCCGAAAACAACAACGCACCCCTAGTTACAGGTAGTTGTAGGCAGCTTTCCATGGAGGGGCTCATTTCTCTAGTTGTAGTGGACATACACAAACGAGAGATATCTTCTAAGCTAGGTATACTATGGTATACTGTGAGTCCATGATCCACTGGTTTATCGTTGTATCATGTCATTTTGTGTATTCTTTTTGTGGTGCGCTCTGGTTCGTCTACAAATTTGATGGTCAAGTCCCGTGTGTTTTCTTTGCGAGCATCTCAGATAGTGTATCTGGACCCTCGGTTGCAATTGATCACAAGATATCCAAGACACTGAAACGACTACTGCACGACTTGTTTCTAACCCTGTTTGATATCCTTAGTTTTGCTCATTAAAGATCCCCAGAGTCCTTACCAGACACCAAAGGGCACCCAAAGAAACTAATGCACATGTTGCAGCACACTTTTGCTTTAAGTTGCCATGTATGAGACACTGAAATTCCAAATTCGCACAAAAGTTACAAATCCAGAGAATTCTCCCCAATGCTTTTTGGGCAACAACTTGACAAGCACACTTTCAGAAGTAGATGACAGTAGCACGGACTTTGATCAAACTGAAGTTTCTGGGTATGTTGTCCATATTAAAGTTCAAAGATCAATGTTTTCTGCTTGCCGAGCATGACACATTGCTGTTGAACATGGTTTATTGTTGTTTGTACCTTTCTGCCAATTTGTGTCACAGCCAGTGTAACATCCCACCGTTTGTCCGTTGGGTGACGATTCTGATTCCAGTGTCGTGAGCACCAACTCAAAGAAACCAAGCTGTAGAGAACGGAGGCTGCGTTGTTTTTTTCTCGGAAGGATTTCACCGTCTAAATCAGTTTACAAATATGGGCACTTGCATACCCTGATTTAGACAGGGTGAAATCGTAAATATTTATGGTCCAACTGTTAGTTTACAAATATGGGTTAAGTAAATTAACAGTTGGACCCTGATTTGATGACCAATTGTGATAGTGGTATCACTCGTCTTCCAAAGCCGATGACATATCGTCGGGAATAATGAATTTAGCGAAGACTGGTGGCTCGGGGATGGGACCCCAAAATTGCACATATTCACAGAGCTTCTGGCGGAGAGACTTTGAAGAAACATGAATTAACTTAATATACAGATATATACAGTACATGGCTTTGAGGCTTTGTCTGAAAATTGTGTGCGTCAAAATACACTGATGGTAAATCCACTATCAGTGATTTTCCCAAATCATGGTAAATCCCATCAGTTATGTTTAACTATCCATTATTGATGTTTTTTCTCCCAAAGCAAAAAAATCAGAGGGACCAAGGCACACATGGCATCAGCTGCCGCTCGGGCATTGGTGCCCGAATCCTTGTTGTCCTGCGGAAGTTCTTCGACAAAGCGAAGCAATGTTTCGAAAGCTCAAAATCACATGGTTAATGGTAGGGTGTCAGGAGACTTCGATGGGAAACTGTGGTTCCTGACCAGCATTTTCTGTTTCAAGCACTTCAGGGACGTGGTTTCTCACCATTTTCATGATTTAAAATGGTTGAAACTAAGCCATGTGATGGGGATTGTTGGAATACAGTGAGAGATGACATAGCAATATGGGTGTGATTGAAAATGGGGTATATCCACAAGCGATTTCATGGGACAATGATGATACAGCATGGGATTTTGGGGTATCTTATTCTTAGAAAAAAACCAAAGTGGAAAGAACCAAAAGAATTCGGGGCATCTGCAGTATCCCCGCGCGAAAAAAATGAGACCATGAACATCGATACTTTTCACCCTCTTTGCCTAGGAACTTCGGCCATTGTTGCCTTTGAACATGCATTTAGAGAGATGACTTTAAATGCACTGCAAGTTCAAACCTGGCTGGAATCCAACAAAATTGTTGATTGCCATTAAACTGTTGAAAGTGGTGAAGACCTCACCCAAAAGTTTTGGTCGAAGTTTTGGGAATTCACAATCAGCCTATCCAATTTTCGTTCACACCCCCGTTGATCTTCCCACCTTTGTTGCTTGAAATCAATTTGTTGACTTTTTTTGTTAAATCCCCATGTTGGTAGGTTCAATCCGGACTTTCGTTCGTTCAATCATCGATTTTGATGGTTGAATATAGTTGATCTCAACTTTGCCAACTTTTTCTCATCATGGTTTCATTTTTCCTCCGCAAATCCCAACTTTCCTTGATTAAAACCATATTAAGTCAACATTTTGGTCCAAAAGTAGAGAATTAGGATCATCCAAAGATAACCTAAATACCGGGGGTTCCATAGTCATGGGGGTACCCTAAAATGGATGATTTATCATGGAAGATCCTAATCTATAAATGGATGATCACTAGGGGGTACCCCCATGGATTGGAAAGCTCCATATGGGATTCAACATGCTTCGATTAGGGTTCCCATTTTCCAACATCGTCATGGATTGGGGGTTGCTAAAAGTCATGTTGAATCCCATTTTTGTTGAAGTCCCGACGAAAAAACACCGGCGGAGGCCCCCTTGTTTTTGCCTCCTCCGGCCCCGGGATCGCCAGGGAGGTGCGATTGCGCACCGCACGCACCGAGTGGAACCTGGCGCTGGGAATCAACCAGCTGGGGTGAGACCCTCTGGTTAATGATGGTTAATGACGGTTAATCATGCTAGCATATGATCCAATGATGTTAGAATACAATTCATACCCTCTGGTAAACATACAGAAGAGCTATTGAACATGGCCATTGAAATAGTTGATTTACCCATGAAAAATGGTGATGTTCCATAGTCATGTTAGCTTGCCAGAGGGTAAACATTGATTTGGATCAAGTGTCGACATTGGGATCCTCATGAATTATAAATGACAATGAACATGATTGATATTGGGAATATAAGGTGATAACCATGAAAAACACGATATATGATATAGAAAGAGAAGTAGCTGATATCCATTGACATAGCAATGATAACCCAGGACAGTTCAAGGAATCGGATCCCAATTTTGTCATCTCCAGTGGCCCAGAGTAGCCCGTGCAGGTCGCGCACAGATCAAACGCTTGAAACCAGCCAAAAAACACATGTTCTTGTGTCTCTGGGCAATCAGAATGTTCCTTTAAAGAATTTATGGCTAATCTTGGATCTTGAAAACAACGCCATGGCGGCCCCCCCCTTTTTCAACGCCCAGAAACAAACGTCGGAGACACGTCATAGCAGACCTTGGGACAGGAGATCAATCGGTCCAATCGTGGATCAGCTGAACCCCCGATCCCAACAGCCATAGTTGATGATTTCATATAAATCCCATATAAATCCCGCAAGTATTCTTCCGTAAATACGAGTGGAACTATTCCACAATTCCATGTGGATTTTCCTTGAGTTCCAAGTTTTGATGCTTAAAACGCAGCAAAAAATCAGTTGAATCATGCTGAATCCATCGATCGTAAGTCCCCTATGGTTGCGATTCGCACCAAAATCCGATGCCGACGATCCTCCAAGTAAGAAATCGCAACTTCTTGCACCAGAGGCTGGTAAAGGGGGATAGAACTGATATAGTTACAGTAATTAGCCTCTGGTAAACTAACAACTATGGAAAGATCCACCATTTTATAGCTGGGTAACTATTTCAATGGCCATGTTCAATAGCTCTTTGTATGTTTACCAGAGGGTATGAATTGGATTCTAACATCATTGGATCATATGCTAACATGATTAACCATCATTAACCATCATTAGCCATCCTTAACCAGAGGGTCTCACCCCAGCTGGTTGATTCCAGGCAGGTTTATAAACCAACAGACATAACTTGGGTGCCTCAACTTGCTCAAAACCAGGCGACGTCTGTCGTAGCTTCTCGAAGAATTCCGGAGAGCGGGGGGCAGCCAGGGACCTGCCATGCCACAAAGCGGTCCAAAAATGGGACTAGCACCATCCAAAACTGGAAGAAAATTAGCTTTTAATGGGACAATCCTATATCAATGGAGGATTTATTGGGACGATCCAATATAAATGGCGAAACCCTGGAAGAGCCTAGAATTAAATGGAGTTTTGTAGCTGGGCAAATCATCGAACTCAATGGGGGATTGCACCAATGATAGCTGGAAGCCATGGCCCATTTAGTAAGGTCGATGATTTGCCTATCAACAACGGTGGATTTTCCACAGCTACTTGAAAATTTCCTCGAGGCTAACGCATGAAGCATCAGGCATGGAGGTTTTACCACCTTTTTCCTGCACGTTTAGCCAAGTGATGATGTAAGAATCTGGGTATGGGTCAAGTCATTGGCTACCACAACAGTTGGATGGTGAATACAATAGACTAAAATGTGTGGTCTCATGGGTCTTACTTTTTGATCCATAACCATACATTGGGTATGCCATTGCCAGGTTACTGGAGGATACCGACTATTCGACCCATAGGTCTTAAAGGGGGCCGACACAAATAAGCAGCATTTCCAGCAAATCCAGAAAGAACTGGGATCTTGTTTAACCAAGAACAATTATATAGGATACCAGAAATTTTACATGGAACTCCCGAGAGGAATGGCGCTTTTAAATGAGAACACAATCATTGAAACCAATCCTTTTGGGGTTCCAGGTCAGTTTTCTTATGGTCATGACTGTGATCCATGTCCATTGCGGACTCCAAAGAAATATCGGAACATGTTCCATCCAAAGATATGCTTTATTTGTGCCCAACAACTTGGGAACACTCAAAAAATCGTCCCAGAATTGGTTGAAGGAAAATTCCGATCCATGGATCCGGTACTTCATGGCCGACCAGTGGTCCAAGCGTGAAGCTTCAGTACACCACAATCGGCTCGAAAAAAACGATCCACCACTGGAACGAGGTGGTGAATTTTGGTTACAAATGATGTAACCCACTGAGAAACATTGTGGACATCAAAAAAAATGTTGCATAAGCAATGGAAAACTCATCTACAAATAGTGGATTGTCGATTGCACTTGGGAAATCTTGGGAACATGTTCTTCTTATGGATCAACTGCTGGTAGCACTTGGCTCTCAAAAAAAAATGCCATGGTGAGATTGTGACCTGGTTGATGGTGGCTGGCTGACTCCAATACCCCAAGCACGTTGAAGAAATCAAAGCGCCACAAGACACATGGAACAGCATTCCATTCGGAGTCATCCATGTAAAAACAAACATGCCTCCTTTAGATTGATTAAATGATTAACCCAACGGTGAACCCCAAGGCTTTATGGGAACCACTGCTGAAAGTAGGTCCAATCATACTAACGGCACCCAAACATCATCCCAGGCCAAGGGGCAGATTTCTCTTTTGCGACCTGCGACGAAAACGGTCGGGGTCTTTTTTTTTGAGTCGTGATTTCTGTCGGAAAAGATCCGAAAACTGTGTCCAAGTCTTGAAAACTTCTTGACACACCATTTTAAACTTAAATTCCAAGGATGGAATTGGCCAACTACATCGATTTTCACACAAAAAATCACTCAAATTGGTGGATATCTTGGACGAAATTGGGATCCAATGTCGCCCAAGACAACGATGTGCCATCAAGGCGCATCATCAAACACAGTGATGATAACAAGTTTGAAATCTAAGTGATTAAATTTCCTAAACTCGGGAAATACCAAGCTTCTTAAAACAGGGAACTCCCAAGTCACCATGGGTTTCAATGCTAAGTCATGGTCTTTTAACAATCAATACACCATCTTCCGTTCGGCCCGTTCTGGCCATGCTGAACCAGCTCTATGCCTAGCATGTATTGTTGTGTATTATGTATTGTTTAGTTTGGTTCGTTGAATTTGGGTAATTACCACCACATTTTAAGGAAAATCACCACATTTCTCATTAAAACTGCTACTTCATGGGTATACTCCGTTTTAAGATGTTTTAAATGTTTTTAGATAATGTAAAACAACAGTAAACCATCCCCAGTTTTGTACGTGGTATAAACCATCAAAATATGGGTGGTTTATTGTTGCTTTACTGACATTACACCCATAATTAACTGCCTGTAAATTGCGCACCTGTGCGCCTTCTGGATATGTTCGCACTGAGAGAACCAGTTGTTCTCCAGCGCTGACTCCTAAGGCTCATGCTTCAAAGTCAAGAACATCACTTGGTTTCTATTTCTGATTCAATTTATGGAGTAATCATACATGGGGATTGGGTTATCAGAATTTCATTGATATTTCTGATTCGATTTTTTGCGTGATCAACAATTGTTTCGATGGGAATTAGTATATATCACTCTCAAGCAGAAATATGGGTTTGTCTGAAAATACGATACCTCAAAATCCAATGGTTTATTACAATTTTCCAATTGAACAACACATTTTTTTTAAATATTTTCTGGTATACACCATTTTCAGACATAACCATCTACATGTATATATGTATACATAAATATGTATATATATATATATATATGTATACATATATATGTATATATGTATACATACACATATCACATATATATATATATATATATGCATAAATACATTACATTACGTTACGTTACATTACGTTACGTTACATTACGTGATGTTACATTACGTTACGTTACATTACATGCATACACATAAACCCATGATGTCATTATGGGGTGAACAGAGGATGAACCCCCTACTACAGCAATCATCTACACTGAGGACACTATGACCAGGACGGTCAACCAATGTGTTAAGCCTTTGGAAATCGATGGCTAGCTGGGACATCCCCATTAAACATGGAGACTTTGATGGGAAGATCATGGAAAAATATGAAAATCCCTATAAATGGAAGTCTTAATGGGAAAACGCATAGGAAAATATGGGAATACATGAGACATCTTATTAAACATGGAGGAGGTTTAAATAGGAACATCATCCATAGAATCTACTGCTATGTTTGATTGCCGGAAGGTACATCCCCGATTTTTCTGTTGGTTTCTTGATGATATCATAATTTTCAGAGGTCACACATGATCATTTGCGTTCATTATCAAATCCACCTTTGACTCTTTTCATTGGTGAAATCCCTACTCTTTTGGGCAACTCGGAGAAGAATTATTTCGTGCTAGCCATGAGGATTTTTGCTGTTTCATGCGAATGTTGAAGCGTTTGTTGACGCCATGTGTCACAGGCTGTGCGACGTACTCTATGATCTCTGTTGACCCCCCTGCAACCTTGTGAAGACAGAGATAGGGGTCTTGAGTCAGCTGCACATGAACTTGACCACACCCTGTGGCTTGATCAGCTTCAGTGAGAACGTAGGTCTTCATCTTGGGTTTGCTCAAGTAATGCCGCTAGACCTTGTCTCTGACGGCGTTAGATGTTCGAAGCCTCATCGCTGCTGAGTGGAATCCATCCCACTCAACTCCGCTTTTTGGCAGTTCAAAACCACATTGTATCTCTGTTATATTCGCACTAGATCTCCAATATCAACATCACCACCATCACCATCATCACCATCATCATCATCATCATCATCATCACAATTATTGTCATTATTCCCCAACAGCGTAAGCTAATGGGGTCTTTAGCGCAGAATAGCTCCGGTGTGCACTGGTGCGGGCACCGGGTCGGGTTCAACGAGGTTCCGAAAAGGTTCCGGATCAGGTTCAACAGGGTTCCGCAAAGGTTCCGGAGAAGAATCCGGGAGGCTTTGGTGCAGAGCCAGGTCATGTTCAACAGGGTTCCGGAGAAGGTTCCAGAAGCGTTGGTGCAAAGCCAAGTCAGGTTCAACAGGGTTCTGGAGAAGGTTCCAGAAAAGGTTCCGGAGAAGGTTACGGGAGGGTTTGGTGAGACAGGTCAGGTTCAACAGGGTTCCGGAGAAGGTTCCGGAGACAGTTCCGGAGGGGAGGCTTTGGTGCAGAGCCAGGTCAGGTTCAACAGGGTTCCGGAGAAGGTTCCGGAGGAGGTCTGGGAGGCTTTGGTGTAGAGCCTGGCCAGGTTCAACAGCGTTCCAGAGAAGGTTCCGGAGAAGGTCTGGGAGACTTTGGTGCAAAGCCAGGTCAGGTTCAAAAGGGTTCCGAAGAAGGTTCCGGAGAAGGTGTGGGAGGCTTTGGTTCAGAGCCAGGTCAGGTTCAACAGGGTTCCGGAGAAGGTTCCGGAGAAGGTTCCGGGAGGGTTTGGTGCTGAGCCAGGTCAGGTTCAACAGGGTTATGGAGAAGGTTCCGGAGAAGGTTCCGGAGAAGGTTCCGGGAGGGTTTGGTGCAGAGCCAGGTCGGGTTCAACAGGG
>Ga0126342_10009537_pt1 | contig 17394 bp, 15 predicted proteins | sample Cyp1metagenome_FD_92528 | JGI IMG/M metagenome (GOLD analysis project Ga0126342, IMG submission 92528) | Coral microbial communities from Lord Howe Island, Old Settlement Bay, Australia - Cyphastrea 1 metagenome | ecosystem: Host-associated > Invertebrates > Cnidaria > Coral ... | reverse complement strand
TGAGCACCAGCCGAGCACAATTTGAGCACCAGCCGAGCACAATTTGAGCACCAGCTGGGCACAATTTGAGCACCAGCCGAGCACAATTTGAGCACCAGCCGAGCACAATTTGAGCACCAGCCGGGCACAATTTGAGCACCAGCCGAGCACAAAAAACCGAAAACAGTAGAACCAAAAAAGTCAACTGCGCCAGCCCCAGCCCCGCTAGGCCCAGCCCAAGCCCCAGCGCCCCCAGGCCCAACCCAACCACCCCAGCCCCCAGCACCCCAGCCCAGCCAAGCCCAGCCCAGCCAAGCCCAGCCCCAGGCCCAGCCCCAGCCCCAACCCCCCACCCTTGCGTTTGGTGGTGGTGGTTGTTGTTGTGGTGGTGGTGGTGGGTACTGCTGGTTGTGGTGGTCGTGGTGGTGACTTTCCAGCCAGTCCACCTGCCGCCTTGCTTTGACCACCAGACCTGCGCCGCCTGCGCCATTTGCGGTGCTTGGCTGTGCCAGCTTGGTGGCAGATACGGTTCGGCCCAGTGTCACCTGGATAAGGTGTCAGCGAGCTTCAGGTGGTGCCGGTGTCACCTCTTCTGGCGACCCTTGAGCAAGTGGAAATAAACAGTTCCAATTTCCAATGACTATGACAAGGGCTGTGTAATTGGTTTGTGGGGCAAGGGAGGGGAAGAATTTGAAAGACTCTTCTCGTCGTGCCAGTATCGTGTTGTAGCATCTTGAACAACTCTTTTACCAGAGTGGTGCCATTGTCGTGTGGGGCAAGAGCAAAGAAACTTTCAATGACGATGTTGTATCTAAAGTGACTGACACGAATCATGTTTCGGGGTGTGTTCCTGGATATGGGAAATAGTTTCTGAAGAAGAGTTCCAGAACCGGAGATTCGCAGTTCCTGAACCGCAGTTCCTGAAGAATGAATAGTTCCTGAAGAAGGGATATTTCATCGGCTGGGTGATCGGTCTAAGGGGGGCATGGGTTGTGCGGGAAAGCATGGCCAAAGAATTCACAGCTGTGGCCCTTAACTGTTGTGTCCATGGGACTGCAGATCCCGCAACTAAGGTTATATATCACTTTAATGATGTGAAAACTTGAGAACCACTTCATAATGAACCCAGCGCCATAAACCATCCCCCAAATCACATTTTTCATGAATGGTTTTTGAACCATCCCCAGTCATGGTGGGTTTATGGCAGTTGTTCCGCAACACTCTTTAGCCCAGTTGCAAGAAAAAATGCTGCACACATCTGCGCACAGGTATCCCATGGTACCCCATACAAATGGGATATCACAGCTGGTGCTATCCGCAAATCTATCCGTTCATAGCCAGCTGTCTAGTAAAAAGGTGCAATAGTGCGGAGACAATGGACTCCTAACTACATGTAGATCCAAATGGTGTCTCAATATTTCGAGCCCCAAAACCTATCAAAATCCAATGGTAAATCATAATTTTCCACATCAACACAAATCAAAAACAGACATTTTGGTCCCCTCCGATTTTGAGACAAGCCCTTTGACTTGACACTCCTAGTTCCAGTTCAAAAGAGGCAGGGACAGCAGATCAATCGCAATCCATAAATCATGCACCCAATGCAATACTAACTACACCAGCACAGCGTCAGATTGCAATCGAGACACAGCCAGCTTTCTCCTGAATTCCAATCTACTGTCAAGTGGTCACCCCGCAGATAATCTAAGATGGTTCTCTGGAGAATTATCATTTTGTACGCAAAAATGGTGCAAACATATTGAAACACACAATCTATCAATAGACATGACAAACTTCTGGATATGTACATGTAAAAAAAAACGTCATCATACAAATACTGGTTGGTGGTATACCTACCCCTCTGAAAAATATGAGTTCGTCAGGTGGGATGATGAAATTCTCAATATATGGAAAGTCATAACATGCATGTTCCAAACCACCAACCAGAATACACATATACATATCAACAGGTGAAAATAGTGAATCCTCCATTGCCAGGTTGCCTAATGGCACGCATCATTTCACCCGGGTGAAGGCCCAGAAATGGAAGGAATACTTTCGAGTCAACATAGATGGCGATGGGAAACCCCTCCAAGATGCATAAATTATCAGAAATGGATACAAGGTGGGGCCCCGACTTGTAAGTTGGTTTATAAAACCCATGAACCTTATGAGTTATAATGACCATAAACCCCATGCAGTGAACTTGGATTGGGGCCCCACCTTGTACAAATGGTGCAATTTCCCATTGCCATGCTTAGTTGCTAGACGGAAAACTGGATCTCTCAATCCGGGAGTCTATTTTTGGTGTTGCCCTTTTTTTGGATGGCACATGCAAAACCTGAAAATTCTAAGTGAATTGCCCCCTGAAGATCAAACATAGCGACGGAAAGATCCCAGTTTGAGGAGAAAACTTGTCAAAATCACTATACAATTTTATGTTGCTATATTTGATTTCAGGAATGTATCCAATCCAAATGTAAATGTTCAGTTCACCTCCATTTTTCTACCTTTCAGGATCTTGCCGGAACTGCTGCAGTGCAGCACAAAGGACTTTGAACGTATCTCACTGCTTTCAAGATCCTTGAGTTTAGATGTTTTAGCACGCAGCATGCGCAAGGCTGCGTGCTGGCATGCAGTTTCGTTGTGCAATAGGTTTGGGACCTCCACATCAATCTAAATTGTACGTAGCCAGACAGGGGTGAAAGGAGAAGTCCCGAGGGAATATGACGCCTTAAACAGGATCTTTGTTGAACGAATGCGTCCTTGCTGAAACATATTTGGTCGTCTTGGTTTTTGGGCCCTGCATGAATGCCTTTGTTTCTTTGCAAAAAGACCAACTGCTTCAACTTTTACGTTGTGGGTTTGCAGGTTGATATGTGTAGTCAAATCGAAAATAACCAAATAACTCTCAGGCATCACTCCCTTCATAATGTGCCCCATACAAGGTGGTGCCCCGCAGTATGCTTCTTGGTCAATAAGCACCATTACTAGTTCATACATGTTCATACTAGTTCGATAGACCTACCATGAAGTGATTTGGAGTCAAGTTTTCCAACTTAGCTATCACAATAGTGAATCAACTATCTAATCTCCATTTTTTGCTACTTAAATCCCATGGTTTTCCATCTTTTCCCTGTGTTTTTTTTAAGGATCCAATCCCCAACACCGGGACAACATCTACGTCGCCGCCCCCACGGGTCATCCTTTGCGGTGGCTTCAAGGGAGCGTGCAAGGCAATCCAAGGCCACAAGTGCTGCGGCATGCGCCTTGGAGGAGAACACGGGGGTTTTATGCTAGAAGAAACACGGGGGCAAATATACAAACAAACCGAAACTTAAAATTCAGAATTATATTTACAAATATGTTAACAATGATAATTCTGGATTAGCAACAATATTAAAATTAAATGTGTATAATGAAAATACTGGTATATTAGTATAATCAGGGTAAAATAATCCAGAATCATGGTAAACTACTAATCCAAAATGTTTGATATATAAATAAATATATATATATTAGTAAAATAATAGTTGATATACAATGATTATAGTCATCTGTATGGATCAATACCCTCTTGGTAAACATACAAACATATATGGAAAATCACAAATTTTCAATAGGTAAATTCAGCTATAAATGGGCAATGTTCAATAGCTATGTTAAATTCACAGAGAGTAATAATATCATGGCTGTTAACATGCAAGTGTTTTTAACAGTTCAGCAATATTGAAGCTTATTTCAAAAATATATACTACGTATATATACTTGATGGTTGTTAAATCTTCCTACCTTCTCGTCATCAAACATGGAAATGGAAAACTCAACTTCTATAGATGATTTTCCCATTGAAACCTTCATTTACCGCAGGGTATGTTTTCTCCCTGTTGCTACACTGTGAACACGAGATAGTTTCTTTATTTTTTGTTAAAGCTATTTTGATGATGTTCAGACGCTTCAGAAAGCATCCCATCAGCTGCACAGGAGATCTGCTAATCATGAACATGATTAAAATGATCCTCGTTTCTGGTCACTCTAATTTTGAGGTAGCAAGTGGAGTTGCTCTTTTGTTGCTGCCCACTACTTGTTTACTGCTGCCGACCCTTGATCTTGGACATGTTCTATTGGCTAAGCGCATGACATTGGATCATATAGATTCTCAAAGGAACTTAGTATGTTTTTACTCAACAATGCGCATGTTGCTCTGAAAAGCGGGTGTTTTAGCCAACACAACACCATAGGATAGGTGTCATTAGATTCAGGTTGGGTTGGCATCTGGATGACGACAATGGTTGCACAGAATCTACAAGAAACAATTCGTTTTCTGTAGGTAAAAAAAACTATACATGGAACATGTTCCACATCTATATTAGTTTAGGGTAACTTGATTGCAATTGAAAACATGGTTCCTACATCCACATGTAGAGTTTTCTGCAGATGCTCCCTTCAATTCAACCAATTTTGGGGACAAATCAGAGTTGTCTTGGTCATGTTGCACAAGGGGTGGAATGTCACCCATAAACAGCAACTTAGCAGTACATTGGAATTCAACAAAAAAAGGGTCTGCAAAACCACAAACCCCAATAACATATAAGAAAAAAAACTGACCACTGGGGATGTAGTGGGCGTTGCTCATCTTGGGTTACCAAAACCGGCTTCACCAAAAAGCAGCTACGAGGACTCAAAACATGCTGAGGGATACTCAACTATTTCAATGTATTTGAAACAAACATATTCTTTGGCCAAAGCCAACAATACATTCTGCAAAACCGAAAACGTAAAGCGTCACTCTTGCTTGTGGATATGTTCAAAAACCAGTACCAAAATTAAGTATGTCTCAAACTTGGGTAGGAATGGTCAAAATGCTTGATCCAACTAAACTTTAAATTTAAATGCATGTTTTTTTTGTAGTAAAAACCTGAGACAACACATCATGAGACAAACCCATACAAGTTGGTTCCCCCCCAGTTATGTTTGTTGGTTTATCACTATAGTAGCCCCCAAGAAGATAGAACAAAAAACGCAGTTTCATCACATTCCGTCACTATGGTAGGATGTGTTTCCATCTTTTTGTTGGTTTACTATATAGAGATCTCTGCCATAAACCTTGGCTATCTACCATATGCATCCGCAACTTCGGGCCCGGTCCAGGCCAGCGCACCCGGCGTCTTCGAAGCTGATCTGGGTGAAGCATGCGAAAGGGTTGTACGAAGCTGCGATGGAAACACATATATATGGCTCAAATTGGGATGAACTAACCATGAACGTTGGTCAAGATAATGGGATATCACCAATGATTTAATGGAATATCACCAATAATGGGGTTTAATGGTGGTTTAATATGATGTAATGGGGTCTAAAAGAGACTAGATGGGATATAATGGGATATAAATGCATACAATGGGGTACAACCTACATGGGGGTGCAGTTCAGATGAACAAATGGCGACAAAACCATGGGGAAGTAAACCCCCATGTTTGTTGGGATGTGGGGCCCGCATAACTATGGTGAACTATAGCCACTTTTTCAAGTGGAAATGCACTTCCATGTATTGAGAACCTTGGGATAAAATGGAGATAACATGGGGATATAGATACCCTCTGGTAAACTAACATAACTATGGAAAATCACCATTTTTAATGGGAAATTTTATTGTAAATGGCAATTTTCAATGGCTATGTTAGTTTACCAGAGGGTATAATCGGATATGCCCAATCATATTCCAATTTGGGTGTCTTGTGGGGTAGACCCTCCTGACGATCACATTTGGGGTCCTTTGTATTGAGACAAAGCCATGTGTATCATGGCGATTTAATAGAACCAATCTCACATTAATATCAAGTATCTGGGTAAATTACAATAATTCACTAACCTGAATAGTTCGGCCATTTGGGATGATTTCCCTTATACATTATAATTCCAGTGAGAACAGTGCGGTCGTTATAATTTACCCAGAAGTATGGAAGGTTTAAAGGCCAACACCTACCCCATATTTAGGTCTACTAGTGTGTTTTTTTGCATCGACACGCTTCTAGTGACTCAAACTGACAGACTCAGCTGGAAACCACTGAGGTGGGTGACCTTGTGATGAAACCCAAAATCCAAGAACATGACTGGTTGGTGGTATACCTACCCCTCTCCCATATGCTCCATGTATAGTATATTTACCTACATTTGCCCTAATAATCACCCAAATGTAGGTAAATATACTATACATGGAGCATATGGGTCTGAAAAATATGAGTTCGTCAGTTGGGGTTATTATTCCCAATATATGGAAACATAAAATTCCATGGTTCCAAACCAGCAACCAGATGAGCTTTCGTCACTGCCGAGAGCCCAGACTGGGCGCATTCCCGTCTCGGCAATCTTCGTTTCTGGTTTTGGACTGTGGAGAAATCTTCCAAGCTGGGCAAACTTTTCTGACAAAATTGCAGCAATCGCCGTGCGTTTGCATCTCAAATTTTGGAAATCAAAGCTGATCACTATTCGGCCAGCAAATCTTTGATATGGAGGTCTCCTAAAATGCGAGTACCCCTGAATCATCCATTTATAGATAGATTTTCCATGAAATAAACCATCCAGCTATTGGGGTACACCCATTTCTGGAAACCCCCATATGTGTTTTCTCCCCACCGCCAGCATTTCACTTTCACCCTAGTCCAGCAGGTTTTCCACGCCAGCCTTAGAAGCTGCTTCTTTAGGTGCACCTTAAGGACCTTCACAAGAGAAACCTTGACAATTTTAGCCCTTAACTGTTACAAATGAATTAACCAATTTAATACATTGAATGGTCACCTCTAGCTCTATGATATCCCCATTATATCACCATGTATCCCTATAAATCCAATATTTCCAGTTATAGCCCTCAACAGTTATAAATGATATGAAATAACTCCTGCAACTGGTGAAAGATATCACTAAATGGAGGTTGTAAGCATTCGTGAGCCACATTTTTTTCTAGGGCCAAAACGTGGTAATCACCTCTGAGAGCTTGTCTGTGAAATGGATCCTGAATAATCCTTGAACTCTCCATTCACCATCCATTGCCCTCTGGTAAACTAACATAGCTATGGAAAATCACCGTCTTTAATGGGAAAACTCACTATAAATGGCCATTTTCAATAGCTACGTTAAATTACCAGAGAGTATTCTTGGTTTTACCATGTTTTTCTCCTGCAAAATTTCCCCATTGAAAAACTCGATCACAAGAAACCCCAAGATCTCCAAATCCCCACATGGCCCAACTAACAAATATAAATGGAATTATAACTCCTAGAACAAAGCTTATAGTGTGGATAAAACAATCATAAACCATCCCCCAGTCATCACCATGTTCATATAAACCATTCCCAAATGGGTGGTTTATGACATTGTTTTAACCACATTATAACCACCATAAAACCTTGAATAACCAATCACATTAACCACACTATGGACCAAACATTACCCTCTGGTAAATTAACATAGACCCTGGCAGTCATCGGGGTTGGAAGACTAGTTTCCATTAAAATTGATGATTTTCAGGGTCCAACTGTTAATTTACTGGAGGGTAACCATTACATAATATCATTATAAACCCATTTAAAGCTGTTCAGGGCCAAAGCTGCAAATCAGTCATCAGCACCTCCGGTGGACTTCGGTGCGAGCTCGGCAAAGGACGCTGCCCCACAGGCAAGGCCGTGGCGGTCGCGGCCTTGGCTGGGAAATCCACAAATAAATGTGGTGAAGTATATCATAATGTATAAATTATATATTTATATAAATGAGAAATTCATGGAAATTCAATCCAACTTTGTAATAGTTTCCCATCTATTTATAGATTACAGTCCATGTTTTAATGGGAATATCATCTATAAACATGATATTTTCCAGCAAGCCATGTCTGATTACCAAATGGTATCTAAAAAAACATTGTGGTATATTTGATTGCTTGGTTCACGCAGCAACCAGGTTAACCACTCCATGGTCCAGGTACGTGGCTTTGTCTGAAAATAACCCCCGAATTTTGTGAACAGTTATGAGAGATTAGTATCCAACTGAAAAACTGTTAGTATGAATAACCCCCAACTGTTACCAACTGTTAAAATGTGCAGTTGAACAACCCCCGAATTTTGTGAACAGTTAGTATGAGTGTAGTTATCCAACAGAACAAACCAATCAACTCAGAGGGCTTTTGTCAGAAATCCTTGCTGGATGGTGCCCCCCAGTTATGGTTGGTGGTTGAGCCCTACCCCTCTAGTATTGGGAAGATTGGGATGATTGTTACGTATGGAAAAATCATGTAAAAATCATGTTCAAACCACCAACCAGTTTATATCTCCCGTAAACCAGAGTTAATTCAGTCACTTCCAGTATAAGTTATAAGGCAACTGCACTCAACAACGACTGGGGGCCTCATCCTGTGCCATTTCACATACAGTTTTGGGAATTCCCGTGGCGTTCAACAGCGAGGAAACGCAGTCCAACCATCAAACATATTGGTATTGGCTGTGTTGAAACCAAGAGCAGTAGCCAACGCCTTCTATAATTTGCTGGTTGATTTTTGATGATTTTTGTGTCTGGGGTTTAACAACTTCTCGATTGGTGTTAGTGTATTCTACAATTGGAATCCGTAACAACCATCTACTAAAACAAAAATGCTGGCTCGTCCTCTGATCATGAGTCTGAAACAACTAATTATCCACCCCCAAACGCACAAATGTTGGTCAAATATAGTACTACAGCCTACAGCATAGTTATTTTCAGTATCCAATATATCATAACCCATAATGAACTGTACCCGTGGATCAATGCAGAGCAGTCTACTTACATACCCGACAAGACTGGAAATCCAAACAACAGCAATAGGGGGGAACAGATTTTGAGTGACAGCCATTAGGAAGGGTAAACCCAACTATCTAGTGGGACACAAGAATAGAATCCACCTAGGCAAAAAGCAACATCTTAGCCAACAAACTGGGAAACCACCTGACCGGGTATTTATTGGTATATTAAGTTTGTTATGGTCGGATATATCACTGATATGATATATCCCCTGAAATTCCCATAAAATGGTTTGTTAGCCACAAAATCACACTTAATCAATGGTGACACCATTAAATTCCAACTAAAATCCGTCAAACCACCTAAGGAGTATATGTACCAACATTGCATCTCATCCACTGGGTGCCAGCTACCGGAGAAACCACTTGAGGTGCAACTTCGTGTGGAGGGCCGCGACCGCGACGGCTGTCTGGGTCGTCTTCACTTTCATCCTCCTGTGCCGGTGCCATGGTTCAGCTACTGATATAGCCTGATTTTTTTTTTGTACTGGTTGCAGGGTGGTTTCCCATAGTTGGCCAAGTTGCTTTATAAGTCTAATAACTATGGTTTATAGGTGACATGTCTATAGTTAATGGGATTATAGCCCATTTATAACTGGGGGGGCACCACCTTGTGTTCAATAGGGATTCAAATTTCATGCGTGATGATACTTCCCAAAAAGTAAAAATAGTTTTTTTACCCCTACCATTATCAACCCACAGGGCTTCTGAACACTGTTTCATACATGTTCATCATGATCTCTGTAAGCGCTCACACTTCACATGTCTACCTATCATCCCAGTGCTGCAGTGGTCCACTTCCCAGCACATCCTGAGGTTCTGGTGCCAATCACATCTGTTTCTCCCGTTGAAAGAAACCGATTGCGGACTTTTCCTTTGGATCAACGGCAAGCAAATGTTGAAGCCTGTTGCTGGTGCCGCAAACAAAATATAAATCTATAGCAAATATCCTCTGGTAATTTGTTACATAGCTATTGAAAATGGCCATTTATAGTGGATTTACCCATAAAAAACATGGTGATTTTCCATAGTTCTGTTAGTTTACTGGAGGGTAATTAGTCCAACCTGGAGGATACCAAATTTGTATTTGTAGCTACCTCTCGAAAGCATCGGATGGTGCAATGTGGGGCTCCTAGTTATAAGTTGGTTTATAACCCCATGAAACTACAGTCAAAGGACCATAAACATCTATAAACCCTAGTTATTGTAGTTAAAAACCAACTATAACCAACTTAGCCTAGCTATCTAGGGGCCCCATATTGTGGAATACATCATCCTGTCAACACAAACAACTCAGTCCATTGAGGGGTCGGTTTCGCACCGGCGCCTCGGCTTTCAAATACCTCAGAGCGGATGGACAACATCAAACACCTGGTGGACGGTTGATTCCGCGAAAGAAACGTTTCAGTGATTTCAGGGATTCATCTGTTAAATCATGCTAAATCCACAGACACCGCAAACATCCAAAAACACTCAAAAAGATGTTGGCTCTGAGGAAGTGCCAAACACTGTTCCTTAGGCCTTCCTGCTTGGAAAATCAAGCCATGCTATTCATGAATACTGGGACAAACTTCCTGGTTTAGCACTGGATCTCCTCGTTGAAAATAACGTCAGCATTGAGCCTGAAAGTCCTGAATGAAAAAAAAATATCGACCCATCTTTGCAAGCCTAAGAATGCACTTTTCTGGGATCAACAAAAGTGGAAACTCGAAAAAACAAAAACAACTAAACAAAACATAAGAACTGGTTGGTGGTTTTAACCATTTTGCAACATATTACAGTAGTCGATGGGAAGGATTGTCCCAGATACTATGGAAAATAATCCATTCATATTTGAAACCACCAACCAGTTCACCATCATATTCCCATTGTTGTTGGTTTATACCCTATTAACCACTATTAATATCACTATTAACCACCATGGTAAAGGGGACAATCTTTGCAGGGAAAGTCTTATTGTGTTTGTTGCTCGAAAACCTTTTTCCCCCACAAGTTCACAGGATCCACGTTCAACTCTGCTAGAAGCTGGTGGTTTATGGATTGGATTTATCAAACGACCTAACCTATACCCCCAACGTTAACGTTTAGATAGCGAACTGGAACATCACAATTTTTAAGTTCGGTAAATCAACTAATGAACAATTTTCAGAAACTATTTCAGATTATATATATATATGTGTATCATGTCAAAACCAGACTTCGAGGGTAGGCAACACTAATAATCAACAAAGGATGAAATAATTCCAAGTCGAATTCAAAAACACTATGGGCCGTTTGGACATCCATAGCCATAGCCATCCATAGGACCAAGCGACCACCAAGCCAAGCCAAATGCCCCTGGGCCTCAGTAGGTCACACCCATTCCATCCACTTCATCATTTCACCAAATTGGTGGTATCCACTCAGCAGTGGGTGCTATTCCCTAGTCAATTGATATACATTGATATACCATGAGGAAATGGATGGAATGATGATACCTCTTGGACAAACGACAATTTTTGGCGCTATCCATGGGGATTCCCTATAGTGTCAGACACATATCATTACTGATTAAGTCAAAATGGGGGAAACAAAAAACATCTTGCATTGAAGTGTCTAGCACCTGGAGCCCCATGGTGCCGAGCACACAGCTGGACCCCAACATGAAATTCTGTTGCAACTGGTTTCATGTCTTCATGTATGATAATAATCCTCCAAACAATAGACACATTCTATTTATCTTCAAAATGATCTTAGAGGCGGAATTGAATTTTCTATCTTTGGGGCCTAAGAAATAGCATAACTATAAATATAACATAAATTACTGTATATAAATATATACATTATATTCTAGATTAAATTGTTAGCATACCTTCTCAGGTATGGCTGAATCATGGTGGATCCATAGGGATAGTTCGAGAATTACTATCAAAATTACAATATCTTACAGCAATCCCCAAAATGATGGAAAGATAAAATGCTACTCAAATAGTGCGAAATCACTGTCCTATCTTTGGGGCTTCGTAAAGATTACATAAACATACATATTGTATCAGATTGTCTCTAAATTCACTAAATAAATGCTGGTTGGTGGTGCAATAACCATATTGAAAAATATGAAAGTAGTCGATGGGAAGGATGACATCTCATATATTATGGACAATAATCCATTCATGTTTGAAACCACCAACCAGTATTGGAACATCTCAGTATTGAAACATTACCATTACATAAACATAGACATTGTATCAGATTGTCACTAAGTTCACTGAATGTCTTCATTTCATACAGTTATGGCCCGAAATACCAATTATAAGTACTAACCACATAGAAATAGAATATATAATCCCATAGAAATAACCAGTTATAACTGATAGTCATGACCATAACTGTAGGCTTTTCCCAAGTCAACGTACAGGACCCGCGCGCGCGCGCGCCAAGGAACCCAATCGATGGGGTCCAGGACTCACCTCCAAGTCCTAGTGGACCATGACATATGGAGGATATGGGGAGGCTGATTATGGTTGATATTGGAAATGTCTCAACTATATACCCATAGGATCCATGGTGCTGCTATAGATGGTAACATGGATCCCATCAATATACCCCAAATGTTAGCATATATATCATACATGGATCCTATGGGATAGAAATTATGGTTGATATGGTTGATATTTGTGGAGGATATACCATTACTTGAAGGGGGTTCATATTTGAGAAATTTCAACAATCCATGGCAATCCATGGGGATTAATAAGAGGCTGATTGATAGTTGATATATTTGGCATTTGGTTACCGTGTTGACAGTCCATATATCGTAACACAAGAGGATTGATAGTTGATGTATATGATTAATGAATTTTCATGAGAGGCTGGGTATCCTTCAAAGATGGGTAGCCCCCAGTACGGTCGCCTAGAAAAGGAAAACTAATTGAGATTGTTCAATTTATAGACAAAACTTTAAGTCGTCGTTTTGAAATTGTGACTACCCATTGCCATGTTTGATTGCTAGAACCCCAAAGGTTCGCTGCTGTTTGTTCTACCTCAGGTTAGGTGCGCAGTCATTCTAAGCATAGCCCCACACTGTTGGAGCCACTTGCCATTCAGGGAGTTAATGGCCTCGCAAGGACTGAATGACTCAGGCTGACTTTATCGGCTTTTAGAATCTTTTAGATATCCACAAAGATCATGATCATGATCTACTGTTCCAGTCACAAAAACAGCCCGAAATCCCTGGAAATTTCATTTGGGACGTCGGGCCACCGGATCCGCAGATGTCGATGGAGATCCGCCGCAACGTTGTTGCGCCAAAAAGAAAACTAGGGGGTTAGCTATTTAGATACCATGCAAGAGAATATAATATATGGTGTTCCTATTGTTGAGATGGTGATCAAAAAGCCATTCTGATTGTGTTTGGAATCAACCGCGACATTGGTGAGCAAAACAAGCGCAAAGCTGTCGTGAAATGATCCACGGCAGCTAGCGGTTAGCCGCTTAGCTTTCCAAGATGCACATCGCAGGAAGTAGGAATTCCAAGATGCGAAGATGGATATAGCTCAAAACTGAGGAACACAAACGACAACAATGAGCAAAATGTTCCAAAAACAAACTGCTTCTTCCCTACAGGATGTGGGTTGCTCCTTCAGGCCTGAAGCCTCCTGGTCTTCCCAGTTTTCTCATCCTCGATGGCCTTTATGAGGCTCTCCTTGTCACCAGCTGTAGGGATCTGCTCCAGGTGGAGCATTTTTCTCTGCCACTTCTTCAGCTCGTTTTGTTTTTTCTTGAACTGCTTCGCAGCTCCACCTTGGTTGTAAGATACTTGTTGACGTTTTTGGGTCATAACCACCAGTGAACTGCCTGTTTCCTCAATTCTCAAGTTGATGACGAACCTCCATTCTTGGGTGAAGATCTCCATGAGTTTGCAAGATCTTCAAGCTGGTTGCAATTTAAAAAACAGTTGGGATTTGTGTACGTCACATACATCTGAGAAAGTATGGCCATTCAAAACGAAATTGATGGTCATCCATAGGGTATCTCGCTTTTCCCGTGAATTTCCGGACTATACAGGTTTAGCGCTTAACAGTTATAAGTTATAAGTGGTTTGCAACCACATGTAAGTGATACTATATAACCAACTAGTTGCAGGAGTCATTTCATCCCATGGCCACAACTGTTGAGGGCTATAATTGGAGGTGTCCTAAAATGGGGGTACCCCTAAATCATCCAAGTCATTAGACACTTTTATCAATAAAAAACATGGCAATTCGGGATCTCATATTTTAAGCTGGTTGGTGGTTTTAACCATCTTGAAAAATAAAACTTCGTCAATGGGAAGGATTATCCCCATCATATTATGGCAAATGAAATTCACGTTTGAAACCACCAACCAGTAAGAATCCCCCCATCCCATTGTAGATTGACTACGTCCACCCTGCAGCTGGCACTCCTGCCGCGGCATCGCCAACATCGGCGAGGCGGAGGTCGTTGCGGAACGATGGGCGCGCTGCTGTGCGCGGTACGCTTCGGCGGGCGGCTCCTGTGTGTTTGGATGATACCTGCTGGTTGGTGGATTGAAATAGCTCCTGCAACTGGTTGGTAAAACTATCGCTTCTGGATGATGAAATTCCCAATCTATGGAAAAAAACAAAATCATGTTCCAAACCACCAACCAGCCTGCAAACTGGGGGCCCCAAGACAATAATATATGTTCCGTCCTGATTTGCCAGTACCCGCAAGTTGGGTTGCAAAACAACTGTTCCCCAATAAACATACGGACAACCAGACGACCGGGGCGAGCAATCTTGAACAGGTGAACCCAAACGTGATTTCAGGCATTCCACATCCTTTCCTACAGTTATGGCCTTACGGTGTGTGGTTTATAACCTAATCTAAGTGATATAATATATACATATATACTATATATATATACTATAACCAACTATAAGTTGCCATTACCTCTTCCATTTATAACGGTTATAACCGTTAAAACGCTCGAGAAATCCTCCCCACTCGATCCTTCAGGCCTCGGATCTTCCTATGGGTGTATATATACCTACCCCTCTGAAAAAATATTTGTTCGTCAGTTGGGATGATGAAATTCCCAATATATGGAAAGATACATGTTCCAAACTTCCAGACCACCAACCAATATATATATATATATATCCTTGTATGTATTATATATATATATATATGTATATGTGTGTCCATATATATATATATACATACATATGGATTATACATGATTATACCACAGATCAATGGTTGATAGCTACGGCTGCGAAGCCAGTGGCTATCCCAGTCCTCGCTGGTGCCGACCCAACCCTGGCACGACCGAAGAGTGATGACATGACCCTGGTGTGGAGAGGAGAACGACAAAGTAGCAACATCCGCAAGGAGTTAAGAGGAGTAAGGCTCTTGACATGTATATACATATATATGTATTTCAGAAAAGTATGTTCTACATGTAGATATTGCAGCTTGATTGATCTATGTGTAGATGAATGTATGCGTATATCATCTTAAGTAGTTGTACATATATATATATATAATATACACATATGTAAATCTATGTATTCTCACATAATATTGTCAAATTAATGTTCCTGTTGTTCCGTTCTTGAATACCTCACAATCGTAATCTTTCAAACCTCACACTGTGTTCCCTCGAAATTCATATGCAGAGAAGGGCATCTTTCGGCATTTGTTGCTGTTGACGCTTGGCTACCCAAGATAGCAGGTTGCATGTCAAAAATTAGCAGTCAAGAGACTGCAGATTAGCAAAGTTCCAAGGCTTCATGCCACATTGTGATTCATACCCGTTGCGACAAATATTTACAATGCGGGGCCCCCTAGTTATAAAATGTTATGAGTTGGATTGTAAACACCATGAACTATAGTTATAATTATCATAAACCATAGTTATTGGATTTATGAACCAACTTGGCTATCTAGGGGGCCCCACTTTGTATGCCCATGTTCATCACTTTTGGGCTGTACCAACAGGTGTACCCAAGTGAACAGCCCATCTTGCCCAGGCCGGAACAAAGTAATTCATACGTGGGTGCTCTGCAGTAATCAAACATGGCAAGATCGAACATATTCTGGTTGGTGGTTTCAACCCCTCTGAAAAATATTAGTCAGTTGGAATGATTATTCCCAATAGATGGAAACACAATTGTTCCAAACCACCAACCAGTTATCAAATCGATGTTCTTTTTCCATGAAAAAAACATCGCTTTCAACAGATTTTTCATCACCACGTTTGATTTCTGACACCTTCCCGCCTCGCCAAGTGTGGAACTCATAGGTTCCCTTGGCGCGATAGCTGGTACGACGTACGCTTTTTTTTGGGTGAAAAATGAGGGGCCCCCAGGTTTCCATGTAATTTAGTAGTTTGTTTGATAGTTCATGCCTGTTTATGTATGTTCATAGTCTTCAAATCCTATGTTTGGTGTGTTTTCTAGGTTTCCTTTTGTTGACCCTGTTCCTGCAAGACGTGGCATTCTCAAGATGGTGTAGGATGATGAATGACGTGGATATGTTTTTTTGGGGGGGACATGCCAGATTTTGTGAATCAACCATGACCACGCAGAAGTCTATTGAAAATCATTGGTGAAAGGGAATTGTAGTATCATATAATGTCCAACTCATGATGCACCCCTTACTTTTGGTAGTAAAACCCAGTGCATAAACCAATCGGACCATGACGGGTCATTGCCCTCAACCAATTGTGGATCTGATCCACTGTCCAGAAGATTCAGCCAACCAATCCCAAAGGTGGTCACCTTTGTGTTCTCCGGAAGAATGCTGCCATCTCCGTGGGCCACTTCAGCACCTCCTGGTGGATCATGGTGGATCCGTTTCGTCCTCCAGCTCTTCTGCTGCTATCTGTCCGGCTGCTCAACCACCTGCGAATGCTGACGAAGAAAGCCAATGAATTGGTCACGCTGTTCAGCCGCTGTTCATCATAGGTGTAGCATCTTACGTAGTGCTTGCCTACTTGTCCTGCATGAACACCGCTTCGATTTTCTCAAGTTATGCTTGTTGCTGACTTAACTTCCGCGATCTATATAGGTATATCCACAATATTAACCCAACTTAGTTATAAACTCAATCCATAGTGATGAATCATGGACAATATTTACAACTTGGGTGAATCCAAAATAGCCCCAAGGATGGGGCGACCTCTCACCAAGCGGCTCATTCTTGCTGGCGAAAATCGCTAGGATCAGCTGCTCCTCCAAGGACTTGGAGATCAAGCGGGACCCTCAATCAATCTGACTAGTAAAAATAGTACAGTATGGCCATTTACCAATTATAAACGGTTATAACTGGTTATTTCTATGGGATTAGGTATATATATATATATATACATATATTATAGAGATAAACCATAGATGGGGTTTTGTTGGTACTTATAACTGGTATAACTCGGGCCGTAGCTGTAGCACCATTGGACTATTTTGATCTATTTTTGGGATACTAACTGGAAAACACCAGGTGCCCAAATCCAAGCCTCGTCCTCCAAAGATCGCACCTTCTCCTTCTTTTCGTCGGCGACTCGAAAGTCTTCGAATTTGAGCTGGAAAAAAGGCAGCTGCAGTGCTGC
>Ga0126342_10009536_pt1 | contig 17395 bp, 15 predicted proteins | sample Cyp1metagenome_FD_92528 | JGI IMG/M metagenome (GOLD analysis project Ga0126342, IMG submission 92528) | Coral microbial communities from Lord Howe Island, Old Settlement Bay, Australia - Cyphastrea 1 metagenome | ecosystem: Host-associated > Invertebrates > Cnidaria > Coral ... | reverse complement strand
CCTTAAGACAGCATACTACAAAAATATTCTATGTGTACCCCCTCGATTTGAATATTCTTAGTGCTTTTCACCCCGGGCTCAAGTATGTTAAAAATTAACATAAATCCATATTCTAAAACTTTATTTTTTTTTTAAAAATTCTAAGTGCCGGTCCGCCACAGTATCTATGTATCTATGTATCTATGTATCTATGTATGTATGTATGTATCTATCTATCTATCTATCGATCTATCTATCTATCTATCTATCTATGTATCTATCTATCTATCTACCTATCTACCTATCTATCTATCTATCTATCTATCTATCTATCTATCTATCTATCTATCTATCTATCATTATCTATCTATCTATCTATCTATCATTATCTATCTATCATTATCTATCTATCATTATCTATCTATCATTATCTATCTATCTATCTATCTATCTATCTAGTTATCTATCTATCTACCCTATCCTATTCTATTCTTTCCTATTCTATCCCATTCTGTTTCATTCTATTCTATCCTATCCTATCCTATCCTATTCTATTCTATTCTACCCTATCCTATCCTATTCTATTCTATTCTGTTCTATTCTATTCTATTCTATTCTATTCTATTCTATTCTATCTATCTACCGCGGCTGCCATTCCCAAGGCTCGCCGCTTCCGCCTTTCCCTGCTGCAGATCCAGGGTTTAAGGCACATGGCGAAAGTGCAACAGGGGATTGGAGGAGCTGAAGATGTGTATAACTGTGTTATAGTCATAGAATAGATAACAGATAGGAACTGAGGGTCGTATTAGTACCATCCTGCTCAATATGTCATTAAATCAATAGAGGCGTTGATTCATTGAGTTCTTTCAGATGTTTTTTTTGATCCTATAGATGCGTTTGTATGCGTTTGTATTTTATCAATGTTGATCAGATATTCAACTAGATACGATATTGTAATATGTTTACAATATGAAGATCAGATCGGATCACATTACAACGAGTTTTTCCAGCAGAAAGTTGTAGCGCATCTGTCGTTTGGGAACAAACAAAGGGTTTTTTTCCATCGATGCAGGACGATATCCTCTGGTTATTTGTGCCATAGCCATGGAAAATCACAATTTTTAATAGGTAAACCATCTATAAATGGGTCATTTTCCATGGCTATGTTAAATAACCAGAGGGTATATAATGATATATAATTCCAGATACACAAATTTCAAATATATACCTAGGACCTAGGGAACCCAAACTCTAAAAAATCTTGGGGTTTTTGGAAAAATACCCGAGGATTGAAAAGCAAACCCGAGGTGTCCAAAAACGTGAGACTTTCCTAAAACTAAAAACTTTAAAGACTGCCGTGGAACAAATGTTTTCCCCCTGTGTATGTGCACAAAATGCTGTGCTTTCTCTTGTTCTTAATTACGAAAACATGAAAAAACAAACAACTTACAATCCCGCTCATACAAACCCATGAAGAAAGTACGGGTTTAGTACGGGTTTTGGTACGGGTTTGGAATAACCGATGTTTGGTGACAAAACCGATGTGCAGAAATACTACGGGTTTGGTACGTTTTTTTTTTTTTCCGGGTTTCCGAGAGACCCGAACTTTTCCAGACAAAAATCAAAATAAATGTGTTACAAGACTGTGCAAAGGATTTGGGCACAAGTAAATCTCGAACAAAGGGGGCAAAGAGATACAGATGAATGGTTCTGTTCTATATTCCACTAGAAGCTGTGGAACAAAAGAAGGCCTTAGCAAAATTGAGGAAGAAACTCTGGATAAACCCTTTCCGGCCATACCCGCAGTATTTTTCAAATTCTTGGAATACCCGAGGTATGGTTTTATACCCGAAAAAAATTAGGGTTTGGGTTTACTAGGTAGATGTGTGTAATGTATGTATGCATGCATGTATGTACGTATGTACGTACTGTTGTACTGCAATACAATGCAACGCAACGCAACGCAATGAAATGAAATGAACTGTACTCTAATGTGATGTGATCTAATGTAATCTAATCTAACGTAATGTAATGTCATGAGGTGTTATATTAACTTATGTTATGTTAAGTTAAGATAAGTTAAGTTATTTTATCTTATGGTTAAGTTATGCCATGCTAATTCACGTTATGTTGTGTTTTGTTATGTTAATTAAACAAGGCAGTGTTGAATAATGTAAAGGGGCAACACATGTGATATGAAGCAGTGCTATGTTGCGTAGTGTTATGTTGTTTTAGTTATGTATGTAATGTATGTAAACGTGAGGATGTAGATGTACGTCAAAATACAGTATCCAAAACCACCAAGATCAACCATGGTGGGTTTTCGGTTTTTGACGGTGATTGTAGGATGGTGGCGGTTTTCGGGGTGGCAAAAATAGGCAATAGCATTCGGTCATTAGCTTCTCTTGCAACTGTTCAGGGTCTATTTGCATTGATTTCCTTGGCTTGTTTCACTGGACCATTGTTCATGATTTTTTGATTGATACTGATACGAACCATTTACGAACGCATCTTTGGGCTTATCAAAATCCATCCGGGGAAATCCTAGTAGTCAATCAATATGAAGGGACGACAGAGGGTTTTGAACACTGTTCATGTGGGTTCGGTGTCTGCAGTCGTGTTGCGTCGAACATGAATTTGGATTGCTTAGTCCATATTCTCCCGGGCATGCTGTCATAAAATCAGAACATGTTCAGCATCATGTGTGATTTCATTCACCTTGTAATTTCGGTTGTTGCTCCAAACAAAACTGCTGGTGCGGCATTTGATCCTCTGGAAAACCATTGGCGGAAGACGCGAACTGGACGGTTGGTGGAAATGGCGAAAACCAAATGCTTAACAAACCAGTATAGTTCCAATCACACTTCAGTTTGTTTGGCGGGGGTATTTCAGATTGGTCATGATTTACTGTAGTGATTATATATATATATTGTGACACGAATACTCTCGAATTTGATTAATATTCTACATAATATTAATGATATTAATGTCAGATTTTTGCCATCTCCATTTTTTTGGATGGCGAGTCTCCACGGTGAACCCCGTCTCTCAAAAAGGCGCCGTTGTTCGTGACCTGGTTGAAGCCTCGACAGAGCTGTGGTGTGCGGGCACCCACCAAAAACAGCACCGAAACGGGTGGTGGCCTTATACTTTTAAGATCTTTTAAGGTAAGATATGATAGAATTAATATGGGAAAACATTGATCTTACGTGGTTTAAATCATGGAACATATATGCATGAAGGATGCTGGATGCATACTACGAATTAAACCAACAAATGAACACCTCCCTTTCTCTTGCAGGAAGTATAATTGTTTTTCTTTTGAACCGGTCCATTACATTTCAGGTTGCTTTCACGAGTCAACATGGGAGGAAAACATTACCAACCGTAGCAATGAGAACGACGCTGAATGCCAGCGATGCAGGCAACGCAATTTATCAGGGGATGAAAACGCAAAACCACGGAGGAACTAGCAATCTTGGGACATCAAGTATCATTGCAATGTGTGTTGATATGGGTATGGATCAATACATATCAATACCTATATAGATACCATTTTTAGTGGGTTATTCACATCCATTTTAACCCAGCTATTTTGATGTGAACAAAAAAGGGGTACAAAAATGGTTTTGACCCATCCCCAGTAGCACAGCATGACGGTTTTTTAAGGCCAATACGACCAGCACATCTGACCTGGAATTGCGCGGCTGCATTGGTTGCCTGGAGGCGACGCAAAATAGACCCTGAAAATAAATGTAACATAAATGTAACATAACCCATTCTTAGTACTAATCTTCCAACTTCTATTTGGCAGGGTCTATGTGAATTTACCAGTAAGGAACATCTTGGGTTGATGTGAATTTCCGGTGAATGGGTCATGTCGGGTCATGTCGGGTCGATTTGCTGACAATTTGCAGCTAAGACCTGCAAAAGAATGGAAGGCCTGAAACAAGATGAGGGGTTAACCGGTTAACCCTGGATAGATCACGGTTAATCACGATTTGTCACGGTATTACGATTTTTATATAAGTACATATAATATAGGGCATCACAGGGGCCGCCAGAAACTTAGATGCGGATCATTCGAACATCTTCGAACTATAACACACCTAACAAGAGGTCCGATTCCACTGCAGTAGATCCAGAAAAGGACTCCAACTGTTTTGGGAGCGACTTGAGGAGACTGAAACGGTCCTCACTCTATACCAAGTTGGGCCTGGTTGATCAAATGAGGGGATATGGATGGATATGGGGGTACCATGCTTGGCTTTTGAAGTGGTACTACTTTGGGGATAGACTGATTGATAAACCAGGGGTTTTCGTTCACCCTGTTTACGTTGATAGTTAATTAGTTTGTGTCCCAAGGGATCCGACATTTTCTTGACCCAGACCCAATTGAAGTTGGTTCAATCATGTTCAATGCCCCATTCACGTTGCAGGGTCTAAATTGTGATTTTGCAGGGTCAACATTTTTATTTTATTACGGGATATAAATATATAAAAATCTGGATTTTGCTGGTAAACACACCATTCGCATGTTGAGCATTTTCCAGGAGACATCTACATGTTTGCAGGTTAGCATCTACATTTTACGGGGTTAAAAGCTTCATTATGTAGATTGGCATCTACATGTTTGCAGGTTAGCATCTACATTTTGCAGGGTTGCAATCTGCATTATGTAGATGAGCATGTACATTTCTGCAGGTTGATTAGCATTCTGCATCATTATGCAGGTTGAAGAACATAGAAATTGCTAGTTGATTCAAAATTTAAACATGTGAACATCCGTCTTTGATCATTTTGATCCATCCTCACTGCATCGCCCAGCCCATCCACTTCGACAGCGGCCTCACTGAGTATGCCATCCGCAGTTCTATGAAGGACGATGGAGCCATGTGGATGGAGCCATGGTTAGATATGTTTATATCAAATTTGTTGAACATCATCAAAGTAATAGTAATACACTGGAGTTTATAATCCATAAGATATGAACAGTAATATTAATCCATCAGAAATATCTCGCAGTTTATAAGCCCTGCCCATCAAAATCCTCATGTTCCCCATTGAAATCATTGTTTTTTAGGTGGTAATTCCTTCATCCTTGTGCTTTAAAACGCCCCCAGAAACCACAAAAAATGGTATCATTTAGGGTGTGTTTTATCATGCTACGTAGATGCACTTCTTGCCGAAGTACAATTCAATAGTGGTAGATTGCTGTTCTTTGTGGGGGTTACTACAGCAAATACAAGGGTTGGGTGCTTTAAAACCGTCCAAATTATGGTTGATTGATGTGACAAATCCAATGAAAGCCTCCCATATCCTCGAATTAAGGATGTTTCTTCACAAGCCACTGTGGGTAAATTTGGGGATAGTACAGAAAGTGTTGGGTGTCCCATATTTTCCCACATTGATGACTTTGTAATCTATATTTGCAACTCCCAACAGCCAAGCGCAATAATTGCTGTTTCTTTCTCTGGCTGTGTGTATTTCTGGCTGCGTGGATTCCATGTGGATCATGATTGTGATCGATCGATCTATCTATCCACAACCAACAGGAAACGGTGCTATCGTCCATATTCAGCATGTAGGGAGGGATGTATCGTCTTCAGCATGTAGGGAGGGATGAACAAATCTTTGTTGGTTGCACCTGTGGTTTTCATATGTTTTCATGTTCACCCGCCCTTCACATTCTTCAGTTGAGACCATGAAGTAGATGATATTGGTGAATGACTCCAATGTTTCAACATTTTTTCACTGCGCAAAACAGGGTTCACTGCCTCCACCACAGCTTTGCCAGAAAAAATCCATTCCTCCGAACCCAAAAATCTTCCAGCTCCAGGGTGAATCCTGGAAGAATCAGCCATAGGACAGAAGGTTTCCTCCTGTCAAGCTTGATGAGGTGCCTCTCCAGGGATGGCGACCTGAACAGATGAAGGATTTGAGGCTTGAAACAAGTGGATTTTGGGGTAGCCCAGACCGGAACCAATTCCATGTGGCCATTGCATTTACCCACAACCTGGGTGATTTTGGAGGTACATATTCAGAGAAACTAGTAGAATTCGGTAAACCTATGCCATAGCAATGGATGATCTTTGGACTTTCGGATCCAGGCGCTTTTTCAAACCAGGGGGATAAGCCGTCGAAACCTTACCAGGTACCATTGCTCACCTGTCGAATCTCGATTCTTCATCAATTTGAGCCCTGTGCGCACGCCTTTGATTGGCAAGTTGGCGTGTGTCTCGGCGGCAGTGGGGTTTGCGGTGGGATTGGCAGATTGAGATTCCCGGAGTGAACCATGAATTTGGGTGGGTTGTGTTTCCCCCCAAATTCATATGGCAACTTTGGTAGGGACGATTTTTGTGATAAACCCAGGGATTTATTGAAGTTGTTGTTGTTGTTGCCTTTTTCAGACAGAGCCAAAAATTAAAAATGTGCCATGGTTATGGTATGTTTTCCCGTACAGGATGGTCGTCTCATGTAGCTCAATGGGTGTATGACCTCATAGCATCTTATAATATCTTATTATATATATAATATATATATAGAATATCTGATATTTGGTTGGTGGTTAGGAACATTTTCTTATTTTTCCATATACTGGGAATAATCATCCCAACTGTATTTATGTGTATTAACAAGGTATAGTATTCTTGTGGTCATGTTGATGGTTATGTGTGTTCCTGAATATTGGGCGTCACCTGTGTGGTATAATCATGGGATGAAGGCCGGGCTGATAGGCACACTCATGATTGGTCACTACTGGTTTGTTTCAAAACTGAGGACCCCAAAATCCAGTGCTCTATCATAACGTTCTCGTTGACATTGCGTTTTAGAGTATGACCCGTTGCCGGACAAACCTAAACCTAACTAATCCCTTCCCCCTAATACTAAACGCCCCCCCAAAAAATCATAAACACCTCAGGTAGTTTTTATTATTAGGGTGTATTTATTGTTAGGGCTCCACTAATACTAAATTTAAAACCCTAATATGAAAAACTATTTGTTCTATTTCAAAATCGATAAGATTTCCTTTTAAAATCAAATTAAATTATTGCCAAAAATTGGATTTCGAAGCTTCCCCCTAATAGTAAATTTAAAACCCTTATTATAAAAAACTATTTTGTTCTATTTCAAAATGGATTAGATTTCCCTTTAAAATCTGATTAACATATTGCCAAAAAAATCGGATTTCGACGCTTGCGCCTAATATTAAATTATTTTTTTTCTAGCTTAAAAGACGGACCCTAATCAAAAACACCCCGGGGTTGACTAGTTTTTATTATAAGGGGGTGAAACCCTGAAATGGTAGCTTCATTTTTAACTTTTTTTCTAAGGAGATCAATAAACATCAAATTGGCCAACCTCAAATTGTCCAAAATTTGAGACAGACCCTAGTCTTTATTGTTTGGGGGTGTTTAGTAATAGGGGTAAGGGATTATTGTTTTGTTGGTTACATGTCCCTCTGATCTCTTTATCGAATGGTTGATTTGCCACAATGGCTATTGATGGCTGGTTAAAACATGCTAAAATGGTTGTCTTGTCATTCAAACAAATATACCCTCAGTTTTGTGATGTTTTGTTGGTGACATCCCCATTCAAAACCCAGATGGTAGGATTCCCCCAAGATGAAACCCGCGTTTTTTTGTGCAACCAAACCTTCGATGGATACTCCATTGCTAACGATCTTTTGCTACGCATGGGGGCATCAAATAAGCAGCTCCAAAACAAAAGAATCGGAAACACACAAATGACAAATTCGCAAAAAAATACATCAACAGCTAAAAGCATGGCATGATATAGATATCTAAGTTTGGCCGGCCGGTTTTTTTTTGCTGAAAATCCCAGCAAGTTCTTCACCAAGGCACGGGGTACTGCTGAATTTCTCCGATGCACAAGGAAGGCCATGGGCATCGGGTCCCCAGGATTTGAATGCTGGAGGTTTGTCCAACAAAAATCCATGATGAACATTGGAAAATGAGGTTTTAAACCATGAAAAAAATGATGAAACATGATATAACATGATGAAATTCAGGGGTCGCCTATTTTTTTAAGACACACCAGCCATATATATATACATATATATATACATTGATATTGATGTGGGATAGGATATTGTATGAACTATAAATTAATATGAGATTTCCATGGGGATAAATCACATTTCCATCCTTGGATATGAATGATATGGGACAGGATTGGATCTCATATTGGATATGGGGGACCGCAACATCCTCCAAGTTCTTGGTCAGAAGAAAGATGGTTTCACCAATGGTTTGAGTGAGCACACCCAATAAAAGGGAAACCATGATGTGCTCCATGTAAAAAAAAATACATTTGGGTCATTTCACTGGTAAATGTTCGAAACAATCAATACATATATATATATGTGTATGTACATATATATATATTATATTATTTTATTTTATTTTATATTATAGTATATTATATTATATTACAGTAGATTATATTATATTACAGTATGTTATATTATGTTTTATTATATTACAGTATGTTATATTATGTTATATTATATTATAGTATGTTATATTACAGTATATTATAGTATATTATAGTATATTATAAATATATATATATACATACACAACCATAAATGGAGCATGATGCGGGGTTGGGCCTGCGCTAAAACTGCCAAACCTGAAGCACTGGAACACGACTCAGCGTGGGTTTGGGAAATGCTAGGCCCTGCTAGGCCCCAGGTCTTTCATTGGGGGAAAAAATGTTGAAATTCCCTGGTTGGTTCAAACATTGTTTATTTTCCATAATATATGGGATAATCCTTCCCATTGACTAATATTTTTCAAGATGGTTAAAACCACCAACCAGTTCCATATGGATGTCTGAATTCAATCATAATCATGAAACACCAAGCGTGAATCAAATAGTCGGTCTCCATGTAGTCCCCCATCAACATCCATCCATCAGCTATGCCAACACATGAGATGATCCATACAAACATCACTATTTACATGAATTGAATTTATGTAATTACTCATATTCCATCATATACATATATAACATATATATATATAACATATATACATAATGTAATGTATTCGTAAATGCTACAATATATCCAAGATAGATACCAATCAACCACTCATGATGTCTGGAGATCATGGGAACTCTTACAGGACTCAATCCATTGAAATCCCATTGAAAAATCCCAATGTCGGCTTGTTGAATCAGCAATTGTCAGCGTTAATCCCATGAATTTTCCATGAAATTGCTGTTGAAAATCCCATGTAAATCACATGAAATTGCTGTTGAAAATCCCATGTAAATCCCCATGAAATTGCTGTTGAAAATCCCATGTAAATCCCCATGAAATCATTGAAAGTCCACCTGTCCAGGCGCTTCTCGGCAACATACTTGCCCGAGGTGGCCAAAGAGCATGGCATCTCGAAATCAAAAATATGGGGATTTTGTGACACTTGAGCGTTGCTAAACCCATGAAAACCTAATGTTTTCTTATTTATATAGTCATCAATTATTATAGCTTATAGGGTTTTAAGCATTACGCCCAAAGGGACACTGTGTTTTAAATTGACAAATGATGGTTGGTTGATTAGTTCGGGGGTTATACTACCCAATATAGCATAATCTATGGGGAAGGGGGTCTGATGTCACAAGGCGAAAATTGTTTTTGCAACGCAGGATGGCTCTAGCTTCTTGCTATCCTTGTTTCTCTGGGTTCCGGGTTTCTGGGTTTCTTGTTGTTGGGCTTCCTTGGTCTCTGGGCATCCCTAAACACGTCTTGAACACATTCTCTGTACTTGTTTATATAATCTTGTTTACGTCTTTTTCGATCCTTAAATTTAAAGCCTCAACAAACTGCAAGGCCTCAATAACCCTTAAGCCTTAAACACAGTGAATCAATCCAACCTACAGAAACTCCAAATCAACCTTGAATTAACCTTAAACTAATCCTAAAATATCCTAAACACACCCCAAAACAAACCCAACCCTAAATACAGCCTAAACCAACCTTACATACTGCAACGCCCAAACCAACCGTTAATAAATTCTAAATTTTAAAGCAACCTTGAATAGCAGTCAAAAAACCTAAATGAATCAATAAACTACCTGAAATTAGTTCTGGGACAACCCTAAATAAACACCGAACCAACCCTACAATCACATTAAAACAAGCTATAACTAACTGACCTTAAATAACCTAAACCAGCCCTTAGCCTAAACCCCAACGTGTCTCCGTCCAGCTTTCGCGCTATGGCTTGGTGTTTAAAGGATCGAGCTATGGACAATCACAGTTCATCAAACTAAATGGACCATGTTCATCCATTTGCCATGGTTATGGTACATGACCAGAGGCTATAAGCAACCACTAATTGGAAAAAAACTATGGGAATCCCCTTGGTATACTGGTTGATTCAATGCTCAATTTTGCTGGTAAGATGTCAGTGTCATCCACTCTTTGTGCTGCTTTGATCTTCAAATTTGTCCAAAATCCAAAATTCTTCAAACTTACTTTCCACAAATATGGATTTTGTAATAATTTTATAAACATTATGGTGGTTGGCTTACTTTCATCTTACTTTCCCAGTGTTTCTCACATGTCTTTAGCATCTGGGGATGGATCTTTCCCCACCTTTTGGGGAAGCCCAGGTATGACTCGAGAAGTGGCTATCCGGGAGTTGGTCGCCAAAGCGGGCTACCCCGGCCCTTGCCAGGAGACGCCCTTGCTGGTCTCATGGTCGATATATCCGCAGTATCCACCATGTGACGGAAGATGTTAACGATGACTCATTTGTGACGGCTTGGGTATCGGGGATCCATGAATCATCTTCCAGCGGCAATGCCTGTTTTTGGGTGGTTTCTCTTAGCAATGGGTACCTCCCATTGCTTACACAACATGATTCTTGCTTGGCGGTTTCATAGTTTCATATGAGCAGTGTTCAAAACCCCGGTTGGTTGATGATTGTAGGGGATTAGCTGCTAAACAATACATTGGGGATTGTCACATTTTAGGAGAAACCCTATCAACCAACCATCTACCTGGGATGATGATACTATATGATACTATAGTATGTTTCCTTCTCTTAGAAGGGGATGGATGGCATGGCTCAGCCGCAGAACATTCTGGACTGCTTGGAGGTGACACGCTACCAAACAATTGCAGGGAAACCCAGGTCTAGTGATGTTGCTCGGTTGACCATGGTTGACCCCATAAAAACTAGTTCGATATAATATGATATATATATATATATATATATCTACCATTCACCTAGTCATACACCAGTTTTAGTTTTTTTTTTTCAGGGGGACCGGTTTGTAGTTGTTGTGGGGTTGTGGGTATATACAGCAGTTTTTGAATATGTTTGACCCATGATGTTGACCTTTTATTAAGAACCGTCCCCCGCAAAAAAAAAAGCGAGCCCACACTTATACCAAACTAAATACATGTAACATGACTATGTACTTCCGATTGATATTAGTTTTCAAACGAGTATTGCCAATAATTTCCCGAAGACCTAAATGGAGCTTTCAGAGTTTAAAACAATTGGATTTGATTGATATTATTGTTTTCATGTTAGTATTGCCAATGCTTAATCGAAGACCTGATTAGAGATTTCAGATTTTTTGAAAACATGGATTTGATTGACTTCAAGTCGTTGGGCAGCATTTGGCAAACATGGCCCTGGATAACGATCCTCATGTGTTTCTATGGCTGCTGTCTCTCGCTCTCTCTGTTATATACTAAACCGACACATGTATATTAGTAATCACTCATGACTGCGTAGATGATATATTCTTTATACGTATACTGCACGTGTGTGCATTAAATTATATACATATTCATACAAATTCTTACAATTTCTTACATATGATATCTGCAACGCATGCACATACATGTCTACATCATCGCTGACGAACTAAAAAGAATGGGGATCCTCACCAAGTGGCAAGGAATGGTGACATCAAGCATTTGGATTAAACCCATCATGTTCGTTGATGGTTATGTGAGCAACTGAAAATCGTTTATTGTCAGTAGCAATATGTAACCGTATGACATTGGATATTATATAATATATCATTTTGGGATGGGCATTACTTACCAGTGATTACATGTACCAACCACGATTTGGGGTTGGATTTTCAGCGTCATCATCGCCGAGCGGTTCAAACTGACCAATGTTACCAGTGGACATGGGAAGACAATACCCTTGAACAAGTAGGGGAATTTAGCAGAAAGTCCGACAAACACTTGTTGATTTACTCTTTGAAAATGAAATGAAACCTGACTCCCCTTTAAAATTGCAATGTTTAACGCTTTCAACGGGAAACACATGAGACTAAATGGGTCATTATCTATACCTTTGTAAAGAATCAACAAACATGTGAGTGTGTGTGTTTGTGTGATTTGCCATCAAAAATAGGATTTCCATGGATTTCCCCCCATCAACAGCCCAACAGATTTCAGAAGCTTCAATGAGATGCAATGGTTTGCGGATAGTCTACTCCTGGGTTGAAGGATCACCTGCTGAACAAAATGCTCCAACCAGTCTCTGCAATTCAGTGAATTCATTCTCTCTCAAGACAAATGCAGAGATTTATTCTCTGGCAATGCTGTCGTCCCCCAAAAGATGGAACTTAGGTCGTCCGGAATCAAAGATATTTTCCTCCATAATGGGTTCCCAACTGTTCATACCTTTTCAATATATTTGGGGATTCTGGGATTGCTCTAGATGAAGATATTCAAGAGGTCAACAAACCACCCACCTGGAGCCCCTCGCTGGATGCACTGAGGTGGAAAGTGTGTCCTACCAAGACCTTGCAAGTTGAGGGCCCTAAGATACAGCCGGTGTTTTTTTTTTAACCCCCAGGAAATGGCGATTTGTTCATGAACATTTATGAATATTCGCCTCACCATCAACATTTTTGGGTACCCTATTTTCAGACAAAGCCTTAAATTTCATAATTTCATGTCTCAACTGCCGAGTATATAGACCAGACCTGGAAGGGTAGCTTAGTAAGTTGATGTAGGTTGACTTTGGGCTGTGGGCAAAACTGACCCAATGGTGATCTTTTGCTGCAAGTTTTGTGTTGGATGGTTTTCTCTATAAGGTGGCCCCCCTAGCTACGAGTTGAATTATAACCCTCTTGAATTATTTTTGACAATAGATCATCTACGAGAATCTATTATAGAATTATATAGATATTATCCATAAACCCTAGTTATTTTAGTTATATACCAACTTAGCTAACGATTTGGGGCACCACTTTGTAGTAGGGATCATGATATTTCTCTCTGGGCGGCAGTTGGAGCTAGTGGCTTCATATGGGGGATTTATACGGAAAATCCTGCCAAAAATAGATGATTTGGGGTAGCCCTATTTTAGGAAACCTGAAAATATTGATGTTTTCTACCCAACTGGTAATATTGTGGCCAAAAAACATGATCTGGTAATGGATTCGCCAGGGATTACCCAGTGCTGCCCCAGATCTTCATTGCCAAGGCTACGGCTTTCCCTATGGTGGGCCTGGCATCTGAATTCGGTTCCGAGGCCGTCAATGACGGGCACCTGTAGTCATTGGTTATGGGTCAAAACCCTGGTACCCAAACGGTACCCTAAAATAGCTGGTTGATGGATGATGATGGATGGTTATTCTCCGAAATATGGGTTTTCATGGGTTTTGACCCAGCCCCTTTTTTTGCAATTCACGCTTCGTTTTTTACGGCCATCAATTCACAGGGGAAATGGATGGTTCCATGGTGATCAACCGCTGGGGGTACCAATGCCTGGGGTCAGTGGTTGAAGGATCCAATCATCCGTCGCGTTGCTCGCGTTGCCGCTTGGTGGTTTCCAATGTGTTATAGATATGAGCTCATTATTTCATGTTTGCTGCTTCACTGCTTCACTATTTGCCACGAAACCTAGCTCTTGGCTCGACGAAGTGCTTGACTCTCTGGAGTTTCGCAGCCATGCCCCTGGAAAGACTATTTCAAACTATAAGAGAATCTTGAATCAGACTGCTGCAAAGTGGTAGAGGGGAAAGGCACAAAACAAGACAGCTTGGACATGTTTGAGATTTAGTTTAAACCTTGACAGGATTCATGCTCTCCTAAGCGGTGAGTGAATCAGGGAGACTGAGTACATTTGGGCTCCGTTTAGAATCGGGACAGCAAGTTCTTGGCAAGACCTTGAATATCCTGACAAGTTTGTTTTTCGTTTCAGACAACAGCGCAGCAGAGCTTTCAAGACCAGGGCCCCTTCTGAAACCTGAAACCCTGAACCTGAAGTCGCAAGGGGCGACCCCTTGCGTTTGTTCAAGCGTCCCTGCTGGCAAACATGCTTCACAATCGACATGTTTTCATCGTTTTTTTGGTGGCCTAAGAATGGCAGAATGATCCGGATCGGCTGGTGAATGATTCTTGAGCCCCTTATACAAGGGCGATGAGTCCAGTGTTGGAGCATGTTGGAACGCTTGCAAACAGGGTATAACAGGGTCATTGCATCCAGCTCCGAGGATGAAAGTTTCACCAGCGCAAAGAAGATCATCGAGAGATCTTCTTTGGAATCGCTTCAGATGTGTGGCTTGGCAAATTGGCTGCTGATTCAGGCTGCAAGCAGAACCGGGTGAAAACTTGTTCTCCATTTTCTATTCGTCAGATGAGGCTTGTTCAAGGCACCCAGGACACAAGAGAAGAGCTGCAAAATGCGTCCATGTTGAAATATCTTGAAGAGGTGATTTGAGTTATTTGGCATGCTTTAGCAAGCCTTTGGTTTACGGGCTATTTTTCTGAGGTCACCAGCCACAAGATCATACAACTGTTTTTTTTGCTGCTGCACGCAGTGCTCGCTTCCGTCAAGCTGACCGTCAGGCTGCAACCAAGCGGATGGAACTATGCAGGGTGTTGACATTCAAGTATATTCAAGTGGGGTCTGCAGTGCGGTGTACCTGCGTATACCTGCGTTATTATATGTTCATAACCCTATGCAACAATCCCTGTGACCCTATTCAAAAAGCATGAAGCAGGGTCCCCATCTCTTGACGGCCGGGCATTCTTGGCAGGCGATGTCCTTGTGTCAGATGCTGGTCGCGCGAGGCATTCCAGTGAACCATACTGATGCGGCTCGGCACAGTCCTGAGGAAATTTTTGTTCGAGCTGTTAGAGGATGTTAAAGGGCAAATGGCCGAACGGTTTTGGCTCAAATTATTTACCCCAAACGTGGATGGTTTCTGGTTCAGCATCTCATGTTTGAGCCCCGCCCAAATCGTGCCAAATCCAGTTTCATCTGTGCTATGCATGGGTGTCCGGGAGATACACAAAGAGCAAGTTGTTGCCTATCCTGTTTGACCGAGATACATCCTAAAACGGGATTCAGCCACAAGGGCACTCAACCCACAGAAAGACGGAGTAGACCAACTGATGTATGTTAATAGCTGGTTGGCCCTGTCATGAGGAATCTCCACTTGAAAAACGCTTGTGGGAAGTGTAGTTTAATTTAAACACGTTCAACTCAGACAGTGATGCATTTGAGATTTGGTAGGTAAGAACCCAAATTCGGTCCCTCAAAAAATGTGTTGATACTTAGGTTGATACTGTATAGATATGTATAGATGATGAACTCATTGCGTGTCAATGCGTGTGATGCGTGCCATCGTTTTCATTCGCCTCCGAGAGCCAAGGAGATGAATCAAACGGCCCTCTTCTTTGCTGCCCGCCAAGGACATGCAGACACGATTCGATACCTGATGAGCCAGGGCGCTGACCCCAATGTTGTGGATACGAATGGGGAAACTGCGCTGCTGGGCTGCCAATAGAGTTTTTTTTCATTTTTGGCTCGGAGGATGGTGGACAAAAATCTGCTGAATGGGCGGCTGGCAGTTTGTGTGACTGCGCGGGTTACTGCTGATCACATCTTTGTGTGGCCGCTCTTTGTTCAGATTTGTCCTGGGTCAAATTCCGAATCCCGGAAAAATAGGGAACCTGATGGTATGAACGATGGTCCCATGGGTCGAAACAATTTTGAGCCACGCAAGATGGTTGAAGCTCATTATGACATGCCAGCTGGTAGTGACCTGGTAACGCGTACCTCTCTGAGGCTGTTTTATGCTGTCAGGAGATTGAGGACAGATGCGGCCAAGGCCTTGTTGGAAGGTGGGGCGAATTTGGAAGCGCCTGGACGGAATCGGAAGCGCCTGCCATATGCAAGGAACAAGTCTCCAGGGAATAGAGATATAATATAGTACTGTAGGAGTAGGACTATAACATATACTAATATAATATAATGTAATGGATATTGGTACATATGATCATATCACTTCTTTTTTTGAACGGGTATGGGCTGACGTCCTGCTAATTACTTGTCAGGAATTTGCACAGGCTTTTGGTATTTTGGCAAAGGGTTGCCACAAAATGACAAGGGGATCTTGGAAACACATCAACTCGCAGCGGTCGGAGCGTCAAACAAATTCTACTGTAGACTCTAGCCTGTGGAGTGGGCACTGGCAAAGCTCGTCTACAGGCTTGAAAGTGCTACTACCCCATCATTCCGTTTTGGACACTTCCATGGAATTTGATTCACCTGTTCAGCCTTTTGGCCTTTGCACTGAGGTTGTCAACAAAGCCGGCAACACCTGTATGAGTGTGGCGCCTGCTCCTGTATTCCTTGCTTTGCAGGAGGCGCGGAAGTGGATGAACCACAGCAAAAAACGACGGGTCCATGTAATTTGATCTAATTTAATGGTCGTCATCAGCTTGACAGAATGCTGGTCAGTGCTAGGACTTGCTACAGTAAAGCTAGCAGTGAGGAGGCCAATTCCTGGTTTTCCCTCAGGTTTGGGATGTAAACAAAATTGTCCAGACGTTCCAACATGCATGCCTCAGGAGCGAAAAAAACGGCGCCTGTATGACAGCGACTCAGGCTGGCTAAGGGCAGTGCAACTTCCTGATTTACTCATCGTTTGGGTACAGCGCTTGATTGATGCGTCCCCCAAGAAGGGAAGAGGGCTTCCCAGCCAGTCAGGTGCAGGGCCAAAGCGCCAGAGGACCGCAATGGAAGCGCTGCGTGCATGGGCCAGCGAGTGGCCAGCCAAGGAGCCCAACCCCAGTACCTTGGATCTTGATGGATCTTGGTGAATGTGGGTCAGGAGTCATAGCTTTTAAAACCTTCTAAATTCAGCAGTGTCCGCAACCCCATTAGTGTCCAATTGGGGCCATGAGTGCTCGTACAGTGCTCGTATCTGACCTAGACCTGGACTGGAAAGTAATTTCCTTTTTTTTGCTGACTGTTCAGGTGTAAGCGAGAGTGTGTGTGTGTGTACACTGCTATTCACATGCAGAAAACTACAACTGGACATTTGATGACTATGCACGTTATGTTTTCCGAATTCATGCGCCAAAGACTATGCACGTTATGTTTTCCGAATT
>Ga0126342_10009535_pt1 | contig 17397 bp, 14 predicted proteins | sample Cyp1metagenome_FD_92528 | JGI IMG/M metagenome (GOLD analysis project Ga0126342, IMG submission 92528) | Coral microbial communities from Lord Howe Island, Old Settlement Bay, Australia - Cyphastrea 1 metagenome | ecosystem: Host-associated > Invertebrates > Cnidaria > Coral ... | reverse complement strand
GTGTTTGCGATGCAAACTATTGTCTTGCACTTCTCACTATTTTGTCTTGATACTCCTCTTCTCGACTGCCTATAACACATCTTTCATATATCGTTTCTAAAATTGCGTCTCCATACTAACAAGGGTCCACCCTGCTCCTCTACGCTCTCGGGCCATCCGTCGTCTAGTTTCATATGTTTGCATGTTACAAACCATTAGACATGGGGAATCAGTTGGTAATTTGAATGCATTATTCTGGGAAACGAGGACAACCGTAGCCAAAACCATCCCTTGTCATTTTCCCTTTGCAAAAGGGTTGCCAAAAATGATCCGCAGTTCCACATTACACGCCTATCCCAGTAAAATCCAACTGTGTGTCGATTTGGGATCATAAGTTTAACGTATCCCAGTTGCGTACCTCTTCGTTTTTTTGCAATCAACAAAACCGGGAGGATGTACGATCTTAGAAAGATATCTTGACGAAAGACAAAACCCATTTTTTCTGCAAATCAAATGCTTCCTCAGTGTCATGATGTCTGAAGCACTGCATAGTTTATCACAGTTTATCTTGCTCAGCTTGCTGGTGAGAATCTTTTGAGGTGCAGGTCATCCGGCATCTAGACTCGGCTAGGGTCTGGTTTTGTTTCCTTGTTCAAAATTTAGTCGGGCGGTCACGACCCTGTTCAAAATTTAGTCGGCCTGCTCCGGAAGGACCGTAAATAGCGTTATGATCATGCATCCATCTACGAAGAAAAAACTTTGGCATTGACTTTTTTTGTTTCGATTCGAAGCCAAACGACTTTTTGCTCGATCTACCTGATTGCCGTAATTCATGCTTTAAAGTTTCAAATTTCAAATTTTGATAAATGTTTGTGTTGACAGAGAGCGGGGAGGCGCAATACTCAACCCAATTAGATTTGATTTGATGTGGGAACAACGCTCACAACTTTTGCTATGGTCAAATGTGGGAACCTGGTGAATTTTTTTTCTTTCAACTTTCTATCCATCCCAGCTACTGATAAGACATGTTCCGAATAACAAGAAAGCCGACGGACCCTCTACTCTGAAAGATAACTGGCTATATACTCAGTATGTGTTTTTTGGGTAGGGCTTCCTTGGGCAGCGAATGTGGATGTATATGTGGCAGCTAAAACCATCGGGGTATCTAATACGGGCCATGTGTTGATATTATTCTTTGGTGCCACTAGCCTGCAAGACAAACAAATTCGGCTTGAAGTTGTGACACCCGAGTTGTGACCTTCGATTTGTTTAGACCATTTCTTGTGGGGTGCATCCCAGTCAGTAAGTGGTAAACAACTGCTAATAATCCCCCAATACTCCCGCATGAGTGACGTATATTAAGTATATTCCTCGTGTACAGTGGATTGTATAGTTCTGATTGTATAATTCAGTAATATGGTTCCCGCCCGTAAGCTGATAAAATTGGGTTGTGGGGATCGTGGCGAATGGTAGGCGAAGTCTTTGTGAGTCCAGCTATACATGGTGAATTTACTTCATCTTTATTCGTTGATGCCCAAGATGCCCAGTTTCATGTAAAAATGAATCCACTTGTCCAGCACATTCTTAGGTGTTTCTTCTCGCCGCGTTCAAAGATCCAAGGAAGATGGCATGGTATGGCAACAGGTTGTGACCTCCAATATCTAGACATGGGGAGTCCCGGCAACCCAAATGGCAACTTTAATGGTGACTCACTAGTGGATGGAATGGGTTTTCTCCAACATGTTCCATTCGGTGAGGTGAATGCAACGTGCCATAACTCCGAAGCACCTGGGCTCAAGTCCTGCCCATTTGCTGCTCCCGTTGACTGACCGTGTGAAACACCATGGGAACCTGCGAGAGCAAGACCATCAATGATGCTGAGATCGTTGTCGACAGGCTGGGGTGGCTTAGGGTCTAGTGTCTTAGTGTGGATTGTTGTTTTGGAGGAAAGAGAGGCTGAAACTCGTCGGAAGCATGCTGTTGGACTGAAACCAATAACAAGAAGCTTTGGACTTTTCGAAGTGAATGGTGGCCATAGAAAAGTTCGCCGTTTGGGAAGAAGATGATGGCCTAGCTTTGGAGTCTAGATCTAGCCCACCGGGATCCCATCACCCGGCCTGGTGCAGCATTCATTGGATCCTTAAAGACTTGAGAAGACTTGAGAAGACTTGCTGTATTGTCGTGTCATTTCAGCAGATATCCAAGTGTTTAAAGACACGAACCCGAAATCGGAAACTCAGTCACTGCCAAGTTCAGGAGCGAGAGATCCAAGGAGGTAGTGGGTCTGCGTCAGAAGGGTGACCCCATCTTCCATCAGGGGCATGGTAGGTCCTCAAATGTTATTGATTCCTTCAATAAGGAGTGAATAGCCACCAGCCAATAAGATCAGCTATTTTATTGGTTGCTTCCCACATTATTGAAACCGGCGTTTTTTTATTATTGATTCTTGTCAATAAAGCGCTCTCTGGGTTAACCATCTATGAAAAAAATTATGTATGGCTAAAGGTAATAACGACCTCACTGCGACCGAACCCCGGAGTGGGGAATCATCCCCAAAGTAGCACTGTTTTCAGTTCAGTGAATAATTATTGTTATTAATTGCCCAGATATGGGATTAACTATGGTGTTTAATGATCACATATAGGGAAAGCATCTATAATTGGTGTTAGTTAACGACCTTTTTGGTGGGGGTAACTAAAATGTTTCAATGGTGGGAAGCATCTATAGATTCTAAAGCCGATGGTGTTGGATGGTGTCTAATAATGATAGGATCCAGGATAGAATGGCCGTGTGCGGATAAATGGGTATGATCAACAACCATATATATATAATATGTTATAACATAGTATAGTTTAATTTAATATACTTTAATACAATATAATATAATACAAGTGTTTTTGAAATCATATCATATTTTACTATTTATGATTTATTCAACCTTATCTATTATACATTATTTGCGATATACTATGTATTACATAAATACTATATTTTATTTACCTTATATTACACGTTATATACCGTATATTATAATTTATTCTATATAGCATTTTTCCTATCCTGTATATTATGTTTTTACGTTTGACATTTGAAAAATATAGTATGACATATTTTTGTATACGCTATATTGAAAATCTTCTTTTATTTCATATTATACATTAAATATTTTGCATTTTTCATTTTACGTTATACAGCGCGAGCGTTATATAAGAATGTTGGTTGCAGATGGCCAGGGTCCCTCAATTTCTTATCGGAAAGGCGCAATGCATGTCAGCAAGTATATACAATTTTTTGGTCGAGGGCCCCTCAATTTCTTAGCAATTTCTTACTGTAAAATTCAATATGACATATAGCTATGTAATATTCTCAAAAATCAACACGTATGTAGCGCAACCGTGGCATGGTAATGAATAGCAAGCGCTCAATGGCATGGTAATGAAAAGCAAGCACTCACTTGGATCAACCCGGATTCGAACGACCATGCGGTCACGATGACTAAGTGCAGCCCTAGCTGCTAGGCACCAGCCAGACTCACTGTGGGTCCCTTGCCTCTTCTGCTTGTGTTGCCTTCTCTTGCTTTGCCTTGCCTTGCCTTGCCTTGCCTTGCTCCCTTGTTGCCGCCATAGAAGCCAGCGGTTAAGGGCTCAGTTGAATACATAACTAAGAAATCCAGCTCCTCAATTTCTTCACCCTCAATTTCTTAACCATGTAAGGGTTTTAAAAAGAGCCTTGTGTAGAGGAGACGTCACCGGGCAAGGGTTCAACTCAATAGATAACAAAGAAATCCAGCCCTCAATTTTTTAACCCTCAAGTTCTTAACCACTTAAGGGTTTAAAAAGAGCCTTGTCTAGAAGAGACGTCACCGGGTAAGGATTTAAGTCAATACATAACCAAGACATCCAGCCCCTCAATTTCTTAACCACGGACATTTGAAAAAATTGGGCAGGGCCGCAAAGGGGCTCCTTCACATATATCCAAATTTCTTAGCCTTGAAAACACCCATTTGCATATATATTCCACAAACCATATATGCGGCAAAAAAATCCAGCCCCTCATTTTCTTATACAAGGAATTCTTATACAGTGCTTGGACTGTATATTATATTGTTTAAATTTCTATATTTTGAATTTTATACGTTATATACTTTTTGTTGTTTTTTATTTTCATTATTTGTTATATATCATTTTTCAGACTTTATATATATATATTTTCATTTCTTATACATTGTATTTTTCGGTATTATATATTGTATATAATCTTTAATCTACTATATAATATGTTTTCCTTGTTTTATATGTTTTCCAATAAATATATATATATATATGTTCTATTTGATTTAATACATATTATATATTACTTATTTTAGTATACATATATTTTTTGATTTGTGTATATATACATTTTATTGTTAAAATTTATTTATATTTTTTTAACTTTATATATTAAATGGTGTTGTATTCAAAAAATCATTATTATTTTACTTTCCTTTAAATATTTTATATTTAATATTGTTTTATATGATTTGGTATGGTAGTATTTTTTTATTGCATTATATTTTACTTTACCTATATAATATACTATAATTTATTTTAATATATTTCCTTTTCTTTTAAAATTATATAATAGTATATTATATTATTTTATATTGCATTGTAATGTATTTTTGTTTTTGTCTAATATAAAAAATATATTATATTTTATTATGTTTTATTTTATTATATTTTATTATATCATGGTTTATTTTATTTTATTATATGAAATTATATTACATTAAGTTTTCATATGATATGTTTTATTGTATTATATTTTATTTTTCAAATATGTATTTTTATTGATTATCTTTTTCACTACCTTTTTTCAAAATTATATTATTTCATATTTAATTAAGTTATATTTTGCTACAATATATATAATATTACATTATATTATATTGTATTATATTATATTATATTACATTATATTCTAATTTTATTTTATTATATTATTTTTTAAATACTTTATATATATTAAACTATATAATATTATACTCTATGATATTATATTGTATTAATATTTTATTATATTACATTAGATTATATTGGGATAACCAACCAATTTGAAGAGTAATGGAACAACAAACTCACCTCCAGGCCACAGAACGGCTGGGCGGAGCAGCGCTTTGGGCCACTTGGGAAATGAGGAAATCCCTTACCAATGGGGATGTAGTTGGCTATTCATTGGTATAACTATGGTAAGAACTGTTTTTTTTTTGGGTGTGTTTCATTCATTGATGCATTTCTCTAGTGTTTCTAACTCACTGATATTTTCACAGCAAACATCATTGATTTTACCTAATCAATATTTAAGGATTTTGAAAGATTGCGTTTTTCAAATCAGCAACGAACTTATGGGGATGTTCACTCATGAACAAATTGAACAACATGTGGTGTCCAGTTTCAACCAGCAAACACATGATGTTCACCTATGACCCAGCAACTTGAATGGATTGAAATAACGGTGGGGATCACAAAATATGGTGATTTTTCAGTCTAGAAAACCACAGACTTGAGACAGCAAAGCCCACGACACAGGATTTTTGACCCCAAAAAATCAACAGCCAATTTGTGCGTTCCATGTTGGGAACATGATCATGTTGGGAGCATGACATACCAACAAGGGGCGGCCATCGGCTTCACAGGCATTTGATCGAGGAGAAGGATTTCCAAAATTAGAAGGCATCGATGTAACCATAGGAACCTGAACCACTGGCAAATGGTTCTAGTCTTATTCCCCATGATGGTCGCATCCAAATTTGCAGTTTGTTTATACTATTTTTGTTTTTGAACAACCTCTCTGAACTCTGTTGAGTCTCTTCCTGTTGATCACGGGATTGCAAGGCAAGCAGGAAAGATGGATTTGAAACCTTGGAATCGTGATTTCACTGATGAAAAGCGAAATAATCAACAACTATGGAGAATTGGGATGTTGACCAGCACAACTCGATTCTCATCTCCCTGGTGAGGCATCATTTCTACACAGACAGGGTTTCGAACTTCTTACATCCATGCCATGTGAGGAACAACAACCATGTTTCTATGATCTGTTGAACTTCATTGAACCAACATGAACCACCATGGTAAAATTTGCAGAGAACAAACCCTGGCATTGGTGGTAAAAACCATACCTTCCTGTGGTTCATTGAGGAGGAGTTCAGTTTGAACTCAAGGGCCATGCAGACTCATAAATTCCCCATTTACCAGTTGATAACTATTGGTAAGTGTTGAATTAATGTTAATTGCCCATGTCAATCCTCTCGTTTATTCGCGATACAACTGGCTTTGAAACCAGGGATAGCCAGGGATCTTGGCCATCTGGAAGATCGACCGGTCGCACCGCCTAGGTCATGCCTGGGTCCTGCCATGTGCGAGGCAAAGGTTTTGTTGGGAGAATCTACGATTGAAACCATGGTTTGTCCATGTTTTCTTCCTCTCACACATAGTCGTTTCCAGCAAAGTTTCCCTGAAAAAATTGGGAGAGAGTTTGGGCAGATATTTATGGGTTTGACTAGGATTTTCATGGGATTTGGTCGCGGAAAAAAATCCGAACCTCAGCGATAGTCGTTGATGCAGATCTGAAACATCAGAGGTTTGTTTCACCGTGTTGAAGCAAACGGGATTTGATTTTGATCGATTTTCATCGGAAAAAGTAGGAACCCAAGCGGGAATCATCTACATAGTTATCCGTTCTAGGAAAAGTCCAAGTTCAGTCTTTGTTCCCCGTGCAAGTGGTAAAGATATCCTTTTCTAGAGAGTAAGATAGGAAAATGATCAGACAACATTCAAAAGCAGACTACCAAATCGGCCAAAGTATAGGCCGATCTAGTCCTCCAATTTGAGGGTCCATCGTCAACGGAGCCGGGGTATGTATGGCTTTAAATTTGGGTGGTGTGAAATCAGCCATCAGTTTCGATGGTCAGATTTTCGATGTTTCCCAGAATTCGATAGAAATCTCCTGGTCAACACTCGTGCGATAGTTTGCTGACTGAAACATAAGCCAATCATGAACTTTGTTTCAGTAGATTTACTGTAACCATGCCCAAATTTCAGCTTTGTTGAGGACATTTTCCAATCTTGAACTCAAAGATGACTGAGATCTTCCTGTGAACTTCCGATTTTACTTGAAATTTCCAGTTTTACATTTTCTTGTAGATTTTCTGACTCCTTTTGTAATTTTCGGATAGATTTTCAAATTTCTTCCAACTTTCCGGTAGATTTGAGACATTTCTTCCAATTTTTTTCCTGCAGAGTTTCAATGTTTTCTTCCGACTCTTCCTATGAATTTAGAATTTTCCTGACAGATTTTCGCATTTTTAGCCCAAATTTCCAAGGGAATCCCCAGCACCAAAGCTGCCAGCGTCGAAGCTTTCTTTCAGAGGCTTCGTTGGAAGGGGGCTCGACCACATCGGATGCGGGGAGACCTGGTGGATCCGATTTGGTCATATATCTTATAGTTATACAGTAGTATGTTATAGTTGATAGATGATAAATGTTGATAGGATATTAGGATTATAGTATGTTATAGTATAGTTTTTGATAGCAATGTTGATAGGTGTTGATGGTTCTAGTTATAGTTTTAGATAGTTTTAGTATGCTATAGTGGATAGTGATAGCTGTTATTTTTAACTATCCTTAGCAACCGGGATTGTAAAGCGTAAACGTCATGGGGATCAGAAAGATCTAGGTCACTTTTCTTGGCCATCAGGAATTAGTTGATGGGAAGAATTTCACCGTGTGACACATCCAACAAGACATCTCTTTAACCTTGGGCCATCTGGATTCAGGTTGTTATGACAACAAAATATATAGATGTTTAGTGCAAATCGGTGTTCCCCACCTGCTAGGTGAGGGTGAGGGTCTCTATCAGAGTTACTTCCTCCTCTCGCCTTGTCTCCTCTCCTCGAGCTCCAGATCTCAGTGGGTGCCGGGCACCGCGGACTCAGGTCAAATAGAATGCCAGAATAGATGCCTGATAGGATGTCCGAGATGCCAGACAGGATGCCAGATAGAATGCCAGAATAGAATGTCAGAACATCTATGCCGTATATACATGTATATACATCCAGATGAGATGCCAGAAGCTATGAACAAATCATTTGTCACGGTTGGGATCACTCGAAGCAAATTATTTTTTTCTCGGTGAAGAATTACTTGGATGACTAGCCAGCAAGCAAGGTGAGAATATCATCACCAGCATGCGGGATTCAACCAATAGAAGGGCGCTTTAACAAACAACAATGGGAGGATTTTGCAGGCAAACACGATAAAATATGGTGATCTACAAACAATATCAGGAAGAACGGATAAGAACGGTGTTTTTTAACAAATCTAAGAGAGGGGTAGCACGCCAGCAGACCCAACATTATAAGCTCTGAAAGTTGTACAGTCCCATACCTGACTTAGGTTAAGCATTGAATTTATCAGATTATATTATATAGCTGGATGACTGTTCTCATGTGTTCATATATACTTGCAGTGCAGTACACATACATAGTGATCCTGAAGTAGATCGATTATAAAATTGGATATTGAATTGGGACTGCAGGAAGGATTCGCTCGCGACATTGTCCGCCGACAAATTGCAGTATGTTTTTTCGATCATTTTTGGAATTCTTGCTTTTGCTATTTGTCGCATCGTGGCTTTGATTTTGATTATTGCTATTGCTACTCTCATGTGAGTAATAGTATTGTTTTGTTTTTTTTTAAAGAAAATAATGAGAAAACACCAGCGGATTTTTGAGATACTGTTTCCATGCTACTATTACTGCTATTATTATTGTTTGTTTAAAACTACTTTCAATTATCATTGCTGTGATTGTGACTATTACTACTGATTTACACTAGCATTATTGTTGATATTTTTGTCATGATTTAAACGTTTCTTGTTATTGTTTATTAGTACAATTATTTTGATTACTATCATTTTCTTTTTATTATACTTGTTATTGTTATTAGTATCTATCAATAAATAACATTAGTATCTATCTATCAATATTACTATCATTTATTAGTATCGTTATTGTTCTTCTTTTTCCTTCTCTTCTTCGTTTTTTGCACGCAGGGCTCGCCGATCCAGCCTTCCGCCGAGGCGGTGGCCGCCTTGCTATGCAGCCTCATGGAGATGGATGCTGCCTTGGCAGGTAGCCGGGAGGCTTAGAAGTCGGCGGTGCCCCGTTATGATCATCCAACTTAGCTAACTATGGGGCACCAGGTACTGTATGTCATATATTCCAGGTTTTTTTTACCGTTTTTTTTGCCCACATTCAGCTATGACCCAACCAAAGAATCCTGTGATAATCCAATCATAGTGGGAACATATGGACATGCAACCTTTTGGGAACATGGGTCAGAATTGGGCGCCTTGGAACTGGGATGGTTTTCATGCAACCAATGGTCAAACATCAAAGATGGAAGAATGTTTAAATGAAACGCGTGATTTCATTTTCTTGGAATATTTGCAACACATTTTTGGATTAAACCCATATAGTGATGTAAACTGGTAAACTAAGGATTTTGGTTCACCTTAACTTACACATTTAAGCAATTAGCCCTTTTTTTTATCACAATCCCATGGGACTCAGGAATCAGCCCCGAAACCACGTACGTTTATCCGGGTGGTCGGGAGCAGCTATGGATCAGCAGATATGGGCCATGGGTATACCCTCTGGTTATTTGTTACATAGCCATGGTACAGATGGCCCATAGAAATAGATGGTTTACCGACCTGAAATATGGTGGATCTTTCCATGGCGCCATGTTAAATGACCAGATGGTAATTGGGTAATCCTGTTGCGTTTGAAAACATGGCCCCAACTTTGCCGACATTGAGACGTAATTCCAATCTGCATGGCTCCAGGAGTTTGAGTCATATGTTTCTTTCCAACAGCCTAGATACACAGATATTTGCCAACATGAATTCCGAACATGAGGCAACTTTGAGCTAAAGATTCCATAGATCGACCACTTGGAAACTCAGTCTCCCGCGTTTTCTGTGAGTCTGTGAGGATGCTCCGAATATTTAGATCTATCAGTTCTTGGACTGGGCCATGGGCGGCGATGATTGAGGGGATTGAGGGGTGAACATGAAATAATTGAACGTTTCCCCACAAGTTTCCGATATTTTCTTTGTTTCCAGAATGAAAATCACAAAGTGTCCCGGCTCCGAAACTTTGGGATCACACATGGATACCCTATATGGAGCCAATGCAGTGCCTGGGCGTTTTTGGCTCCCCACTTTTCACACCCAGAGTTGGCCATGGGTCACCGCGGAATGTTGTGATTCCACAGCAAAATCGCTGGTGCTTAGGTGGTTTTACCATGGAATCTCTGGGTTTTCACCGCAAATTGGCAAATGGATGTTGATCCCCCAACCGATGGTTGTCATAGATGATTTTACCATGTTTGACCGATTTCCAGCGGCCACAGCCGGTTCTTCCGAAAGTTCTTGAACCAATCCTCAACCTTTAGATTTCACAAAGGCACCATAGGCAATGGTCATTCTTGGGGCCATCTGGATGGCCTTCAGGACATCAATTACTTCCAGGAAGAAGGGTCGTCCCTCAGCTGATTTTGTTGAATTCCAGAGGACACAAAAAAACAAGCTGAGGGATGAAAAACAGCTATAATTCAACCGTGTATTTTCCCCTGGTTTGTTGAATTATACCAGCAAAACACACTTTGGGGAAAAACTGTGTGTTGATGATTTTTGAGGATTGAAACAAGCTGATTGCTTGAGTTCACACGCGTTTGTCCTAATGTGGAGAACCATGGCAAGAAAAGTGTCAAACTGCTTCCTTTTCTATGTAAGGAATTCTATTTCTCCTGCGTGGGGAGGTTAAACGTCAGTTGAAATGCTGGTGAAATGATGAAATGTGGTCAAGTTGAGATTAATACCCCGGTTTGGTTATGTTGGGTTATGTTTGCCATTCTCAGGAACACTGATGCTAATGCTAAATCATCCTTTGGTTGGTAACACTGTTGTTGATTTTCAAGAATCCCAACTTTGTTACTCAAAATACAGTAAACATCAGTAAACTATATATTTTCATTGATGATATACATCTTTGATCCCTTTTTGGCACTAAAAATCCCCAACTTTGATTCATGGCCTGTGGAACTTTTGAGGCAGAAGCAGACCGCAGTTGGGTCGACCCATTGATGCCATAGGTGGCAAGCCGGCACATGGCCGCACGGTGGTGGGGATACCCAACTGGTCAGGTCGGAAAATGGTATGTTCCGAGTGATAGCACGGGAATGATAAGATCAAAACCGAATTACGATACTATCCTTAAATGCATTTAAATACATACATGCAATAGTTGAAATTTCCCCAGAAGTGCCGAATACAAGTCTATTGATGTCTATTGAGTATTTGCGCCCCACTACAGGTTTGCATCTCCCATATTTTCACCCAAAAAATGGCAATGGCAATGGCTTAATGTCTGAGATGTATCCCCTATTGGGATGAAAGTCCAGCATCTCAGGCGCGTTTCGCGCAACACCACGGTGCGTGTTTCGCGCCGTGCGGACGAGGCAGAGTTTTTCCGCTGGCTTTCCAAAGCACTATGAGAATCAGAAATCAGTCATAGTTTGTGTATGTTTGAGTATTCCCTATCATGGATCATTGTCGATTCTTAATGATTCTTGTTCTAAACTCATAGTTGAAATCAAACGATATTAATTAGTACAGACTGCACGGTCTCCTAGCCTCCCTACGCAGGCAAGTGTGCCCGCCTCACGTGAGGCCGCTGATTTCCAAGTAATGTTATCCAAATTTGATGACTAAAATTAAAACATCAGTGGTGAATGGATACCAGTATATAATCGTATAGTTTTATAATTGATAGATAAATACAGTTAGAATTCAGTTATATAGCGTTATATATATAATATACACCCAAAAACATAATGGTGATATAACATGCCATCCAAATGCCTTAGACATGCTTGAAGACAAACTTCATGGACCTCGCAACATTTACGAATAATTCTTTGACGCTTCAACATATTGTTCAAAACCCATATGACTAATTTGTCCTTCTTATCAAACTGGCCATGAATAGGGGTCCATCCAACAGTTTGAGACCAAGCCACGATCTCGACTTTGAGCCCAGACCAAACAGCAAAACACTCAAGATTTGCATGGAAAAAACCATAGTATCCCTTGGAAATAATGCTTTTGTCAAGAAAACAACAAGATAAGAGGCATCAACCCGCGACGTGCGACGTTCGTTTTCGGCCCTCTGCGAGCCTAAAAGCGTGCTGCCAAGGGCGACTTCCCAACCTTTTTTCAGCAGGAACGAGTCAATTCAAAGTATCTCAAAGTATTTCAAAGTGGGTTTGAGTCAAGGCAACGATCAAAAGTACTAATTCGTGCACCACTGGGAATACACCTTTCTTTGCCATTCTATGGTCGGGTTCCGAGGAAAGGATTGGAAAGACCTTAGAATCCATGATTTCTGGGGGTTGTAATTTTCCTCTTGGCTTGGGCTCACTGACCTTAGGAAGTCCTGGTGATTGTGTTCAAAATTGAGGAAAAAATGGACACCTTTTGGAGACTTCCTGGGGTCTGTTTTCGCCTTTCAAACAGGAAAACTATGGAAAACTGCTATTTGGGGCTTGAATTGCGGTGCCCCAAATGTTGGCACATTTGGCTCAAGCTGAAACGATACCGGGGTCATGTTGATCCCATTGCTTGACCAAAAGACCCCCTTAGAGTCCGTGGAAGCTTAGCGGCTTCGAAGGGATCTGTTCATTTGGACGCCATCGTGGCTACAGTTGAAGGATGGGATTACATCTGCACCAATGAAAGGGTAAAAGTTGGGGGCTCCCTAATCATCAGCAGGAAACATCATGAAACCAGAAGCCAACCCCGCCTGGGGTGCACCAAGACAAATTGTGTCAAAAACATGTGGATTGAGAACTGGTCGCACGAGTGACACGAGTGACCATTGATAAAACGAGATAGTTCCCATCCCGAGAACCATTGAGATCCGATTCTTAGCAGCCCATTTTGTTTGGGGCTTCTGCCCAATGACAACATTTTGGCGATCAAAACCTGCAGTGACCGTCATGACGGCCGACCAGCGCCCGCGTGGTGCCCCTCGTGTCGCGAGGGGTAAGACGTCGAGACAGGCTGAGGGAGTGAAAGTTGGATCATCTCCTACATAGGTCCCACAGATGGGATCCAGAATTTACATGAATTTACTATATAGTGAGATCTAGTGAGGGTGTCTGTAAGCACCCACATACAAACCCAGTCATTGATAGTTGCTATTGAACTGCCGGTGGATCCCACATTGATTGTTGTTGGTCAATTCTCACTATCTGTATATCCCATTGTGTATCCTATATGCAAATAAAATTGGTGGAGATGGTGACATAGTACTTAGTATGGGATTTATCTTTTGACATCTTGTCATAAGGTCTAAGTTATATGCTTAACGTATCCCACTATATAAGTACCTTGTTTACACAAACCAGTCCCCTAATATTAGTTAGAATTCAGTCCCAGAGACAAGTGGGGATATCAAGCGTAGCATCTCCCGTAAAATTGGTGCGCATTCACGTGCCATAAAACTGGGATCAAACATCCCATGATTCTGGTTGGCTGGAATTTGGAATCAAACATCCCATGGGTACCCTCCGGTAACCTATGATATTTCCCATCAATAACCATAGTAACCATTGTGATCGATGAAATGCAATGTTAAATGGAAGCTCCATGGATGATTTCATCCCATTGAAATCACCATTCCAGGATGGGAGTATAGTGGATGAGTATCACCATGAATCACCAGTTATAGTGGATTATCATCCATTATCTATTTCATCCATTTCTATGATTCAATGGAACATGTATATATATATAATCCATTATAATCACTACCAATGGATATTAAAATCACCATTACCATTTCCGATGATTGTTACAGTGGAATATGGAATCCATGCACATTATCCAATGGGAAAAACATTCTAATCACCATGAAATCACCATTCATCACCATAAAGTAGCCATGATGGGAGTATAGTGGATTATAATCCATTAATCAATCACCATCAGTATAGTGGAATGATTATTTAAGGTGATTTGGATCATTATTTTCTCACTATTTTCCATTATGATAATCCATTAATCAATCACCAGCCATAATCCATGAAAATCACCAAAAATGGATAGTGTTTCTATGATTTTCTATGATCCGATGGAAGATTATCCAGACATTGCCAGGCGCATGGCGTTCTTCCGGTTCCACGGGGACCCCCACGGGGACCCGTGGGACCCGCGATGCTCGTGACCGGCGTGACGGTGACGCGCTGCTTCGTAGGCGTGATCGATCTGGGTCCCTGTGGGAAACAAACTTCGTTCAATGGTAAAAATCGTGGGTGAATAGTGGTTACCCTCTTGGTAATGACTAACAGTTTGCGAACTGGAAAGATCCACCCATGCTATTAATGGGAAAATCCACTATTTCTATGGTCATTTTCAATAGCTATGTTAAATTACCAGAGGGTAATAGTGGGTTAATATTGGTCAACAGTGGTTAAAAGTGGTTATATAATGGTGGCCAATAATGGTTGATAGTGGTTGATAGTGGGATATTTGATGGGATAATATACCCCTTGGCAAACTGGGATTGATAGTGATTAATGGTGATTAATAGTAATTCTTAACTAAGTAACTTCTGGTAATTTATATATATATATATGTATAGTGACTAATGGGGATGCCCTCTGGTAAACTAACAGGAATGTCACCATTTTTAATAGGTCAAATTCAACTGTTGGGCAATTTTCTATAGCTATGTTAGTCTACCAGAGGGCAGAATTTCGCTGCATCCAATTTGGAACTGAATGAAGCTAATCGACTGGTTTGTAAAGGGGGTATAATAAATGTAAACCGTTTGTTCTGGGGATACAAGGCATAAGACGATTACCATCCATTGACGATTGCGACAAACGGCTTTCAGAAGTATCCCAGTGTGGGTGCTGCTGGCCAGTCAGAATCGGTTGTTCATGAGATCACAAGATCTATGCTCCACACAGAGCAAGGAAGGGGTATCTGGGGGAAACGTTCGAACTCTTGAAGGTTTAGTTTCGTTTCATTATTGAACCTAGGATGATACTGGTGTGGACCGGGGGGTTGGTGTCCGTGTCATGGCCTCGACTTTGGCTTTGTGTGGTGGCTTGAAACAAGTTCATCCTAGGTGGTTCAGCAAAGACATTGGGCCATCTATCACCGCCAATGATTTCAAATCACCAATGGGTATCAACAATGTCATTGAAGCTAACAGGCCATATCAACCCATTGTTTTCCATAGTTGTGTCAGAAGACCCGGGATTAATGGCCATTTTCCATGGTTATATCAGAGGTAAAAAAAGGGATTCCAGCCATTTTCCAGCCATGTACTATAATATATACTATAGATATATAATATATATTAATCAGTATATACTATATATATATATATACTAATATTAGATATCAAACTTCCAAAATCCTCCATGCTCCGCCCGGTTCTGACGTCCTCGGCAGGTCGACCGGTGCCGTGCCGTTCGCCGCCAGCGCCGCTGGCGCGGACCGCGTGGCACCACGGCGTGGCGCGGCACGGCGCGACGCTGTGGCAACGCGTGGCGGCGCTGCAGTGGCCGTGGCAGGTGCCCACGGGCGCGATGGGGATGGAGATCTTGGAAATATCGAAACAGAACCGACATAACCCAGGGGAATTGGCATTTATAGCAATGGGATATCATGTTATAGCCATTGGAATAGATGCCAATTATATAGGAATATTCCAATTGGAATTGTTCTCATGTGTATTTTGGCATGTTCCATATGCCATTGGAATTGGGAAGTTATAATCATGGGAATATTGGCACTCAAGAACATCTGATGATATTTTATGGGAATAAGAATCGAGATGGTGAACCATCAGCAATCATGGGCCATGGAAACATTGGGATATAATGGGGATATTTGGACCAACAAAGGGGCTTTTCTGGTGTCAAAATGGGATAAATAGATAGGATGGATGGGACATTTTCGAACCCCAAAATCATACAATCTTTGTTGTTTAGAAGGTGGAAACCAATGGTTTTGAGGTGCCCACATGTTCATTTTCGGAAATACACGTATGGGCAGGTGTGCAAGTTTAGGAGGACCTCATTGGTCTGTTGTGTTTTTTTCCGACAACAAACCGCAGCTCATCATAGAATTTGGGGAATTTACACATCAGAAATCAACATTTGCCACGCTATATCTTCGAATGGAGCAGGGTGACTCCCCATGAATATCGCATCATGAAATCTTCAGCAGAAGTCCAACATGAAGTCATTTCCAATGAGTGTACAGCGGTAATCTGCCCATCATGGGTTGTACCCTCCACCATTGTGCACCACCTCCATGGTTCAGATTCTGGTTGAACTGCCCCATAGCGTGTTGATTGGGTTGACCCTTGGCAAGTTCCAAGTGCGGAACATCATCAAGATGACCTCACTGTAACGTCACTGGAGTGATGGTAATTGGCTTCGGGGGAAAGGGAAGATGAGTGGCCGAACTGTTCAGATTATCGAAATTTTCTGAATTATTCTACGTAGGCGATCCATTTTTCGAGGTTTCCATACTGGCCACATCCCTGGCAGAAGCCGAAGCCAGAGCCGCACTTGTTGCAACCGCTGCACGACTTCGTCAACGGCGTCTGGTGGCAGCTGGACCTCCTGTGGAAGGCAGAGACTCCGGATGATCTGGGGAACTTTGGTTGGGGTTGGTTTTGGTTTAGGTTGAATGATGCCCAATACCTAAGTATCATTCAACCTATCAGAATCTAAACCAAAGAAAACCAATCCCAATGTTTGTTAGGGTTTCCCAACCCTTTGTTAGGTTTTATCCCCAATTTGATGGTGAGGTGATACCCTTTCAAGCTGTTAAAGGATGCGGAACATGCGTGAAAAGTAGAGCATTGTGCCCAGCATATCACCAACCAACAAGAGGTGAGTTCATGGGTGGGGTAGACCAGTCGGAAATGGAAAACAAAACTGTCACTAGGCCAGAAGCTAGTGGTTTGGCTTGTCCAATTTTCTGTGGCAACCAGGCTTTTGAACCCAATCTCAAAGCAATGCTGACAATGATCCTTCAAAAATCCGGATTCATGTGGTACGTTCCGTGTCTTCCGGTTTGACATGTCTTGACGGATGATTGTTCTGTCTGCAGTGGTGATGTCCCCAATCTTGAGTGATGAATATGAGCAACCGTAAAAATCCCGGCAATACTAAATATGTATTCGACGGACATTGGTTTATGGAAATTGATGGAAATTGTTAAAAACACGAGGTAAGCGATGGGACCTTCCCAAATTAGCGATACCCCTTTTCAAGGTTATGT
>Ga0126342_10009534_pt1 | contig 17397 bp, 21 predicted proteins | sample Cyp1metagenome_FD_92528 | JGI IMG/M metagenome (GOLD analysis project Ga0126342, IMG submission 92528) | Coral microbial communities from Lord Howe Island, Old Settlement Bay, Australia - Cyphastrea 1 metagenome | ecosystem: Host-associated > Invertebrates > Cnidaria > Coral ... | reverse complement strand
TGGTTTATAAACCAACAAACTGATATGGTAGATATAACTATATATATTTAATATGGGGTTTATAATGGTTTATAAACCAACAAACTGATATGGTAGATATAACTATATATAGTTAATATGGGGTTTATAATGGTTTATAAACCAACAAACTGATATGGTAGATATAACTGTTTTATAACTTTATAGTTAATGTGGGTTAGAGTGTTTAATGGTTTATAAACCAACATTCACATCACTGGATATAACTATATAGAAAATGGGGGTTATAATGGTTTAATAAACCAACATTGACCATAAAAACGGGGGCGCCATCCCGAACAGAATAGAATTCTATTGTAGGGTTTATATGGATTATGGTAGATATAACGAACTAGTTTTCATGGGGTTTCTGTTGACCAACAAACATAATAATTGGTGGCACCATCCTGGCAAGGCTTTCCCCTGCAGTGGTAGGAAAAATCCCCATTGGGTCGGTCATGTTCTACTGGAGCCTGGAGGGTTAATATCCCTGGTTATAGTGGGATAAATAGGCTGGATCCACTGATTACGTGGGATGACCAGAGCTGGTGGTGAAGGGGTGGTAAGTTTACCATGAAGAAATGGGGTTGAAAGAGTCGAAGCAATGGCATGTTTTAAAGATCTGTTAAGCTTGTTTTTAAGGTGGTTTCAAGATGGTTTGAGATGGTTTTAAGGGTCAAACATGATTGTTTAATATAGGTGAATCAATATGAATGCGGGTTTCAATGGGGAGTTACCATCAGTAGACCTTGGTAAAGGGTGTGCACAACCAACGAAAACTAACTGGTCAAAGTTTGATACATCTGGGTAAACCAACTGGTGATGTGCAGTTTAAAAACGTTTAATACCTACCGTAGATCTGTGCATAGGGATTTATGCAACCCAACTTCCAAAGCAAGTGCAGGGTATGGGATTTTCATGAATTTTCAGCATTGAAATGGAAATAACATGTATTTTTTCCCTGGTAGGTGGATATCTTTGGCTCTATTCATACGTTTTTTTTCCCATGGCTGGACTTCAATGGTACTGACATGTACTGACAAAAATTCTGACGATTCTTTTGCTGTAACTGGGGATACTACTTGGATTTTTGTAGTTTAATCCTTCAGTTTCTTGCTATAAACCTGGGCAAATTATAACGACCTCACTGTCTTCCCTCACTGGGAATCATAGTTAGTAAGGGAAATCATCCCCAAATGGCCTTAATTCAGGTTTGTGAATTATTATAATTTGCCCAGATAAATGGAAAATAACCACAAACAGCAAAAGATCATTTTTTTTGTGGACTACCAAAGATTGACCATCATATACACATAATATACGCATTATTTTTTCTAAGCTCACAGTCTGCAAACACAACAAATTCCACAAAGCCTCTTGAAGGGTAGGATTGACCATGGGATTTGTTGATTCTATTCCCAAGAGTTTCTTCCGGCGCTTAAGTGACCTCCAGACACTTTGAGAAGATTTGTTTGAATGAATCTTGACCTATCACTGGGAATAATGTTGGTAAAACAATGTCATAAACCACCCATTTGGGAATGGTAACCATACCACCTGCGAACTTTTTCCAGGTTTTGGACTCAAGCGCTGCGGTGCGCAGGGTATGTTCTGTACATGCATGCTGTTGACATAGTTGCACAAGACAGCTGTAAGCGGAAAGAAGAAAGCCACAGGAAAACAATTCAACTATGAAAAAGAAAATGAAGAAACCAGAAAAGGAATTAATGGGTCTAGGAAAGCAGAATGGTTGAAGTGGGAAAAGTTCAATCTCAGCCCAGAGGTCAGAAGCTATCGCAAGTGGTCCTTCATCTTGAAAGATGATGGCAGTGGGAAGAGATTGAGACCAACGAATCAGCTGAGGACGAGACGGCAGATCGACCAGCTGCAGCAGGGAGCTTACATGGCAAGCGCTGCGGTGCGCAGGGTATGCTCTGTACATGCTGTTGATATGGTTGCACAAGACAGCTGTACATTTAACATGGTGCATTTTCACCACCTATAGAAGTGGTGATTTGGGGGATGGTTTATGGCATTGTTTTACCACAATATCTTGGGCCATTGGGGAATACTCACCACGAAATAGGACCTCTACAGAGTTGAAACAATGGGCTTTGGGGGGTGAACATGGACCAACTAAGCCCAACTAAGCCCAACCTCTCTAGAGGTTTTGTTACCCTCTGGTAAACGTTTACATAGCCATGGAAAATCACCATGCTATTAATGGGTAAATTAACTATTTCTATGGCCATTGTCAATAGCTATGTAACAAATTACCAGAGGGTAGTTTTGTTCCCAATGTTTTGAAACTTCCGGCAATTTTTTTTGAACCTGAACTAACCTGAACTGAAAAAAGATACTCCAACCCCCCAAAAGAACACCGGCGAAAACAAAAACAGGTTTGGTGCATTGTTGACGGCTCCGGTGGTCGCGAGAATGAGGATGAAGATGAGGAGAGTTTCCGATCACTGGCCTCCATCAGTTGGGGTTTCTAGCGTTTTTTTGGACCTCACTGGCCGGTCTCACTTTGTCACTCTGAAAATATGATAATTACCACGAAATCCATTGTTTTATCATCATTGTCCCGATGAAAATAGACATTTGGAAGGTATACACCATTTCTAGACACACCAATATAGATGGAACATTTACTCTTCAATAGCCAGTACATTGAATGCATACCCTTTCTGATTGGTTATGTTGCCAGTTTTGGTGGTTAAAACATGTTTAAGCTTGTTTTGCTGGCCATTTACTACCCATTTTCTAGCATAACCTTTGTTTGGTAGGCGAGGTAGCAACCTTTCACTTATTTTGATGTGGACGTAGCTCATCCAGAAAACACAGATACAGTGTTTGCAGGGTAGGTTGTCGCTTATTCCCCATAAATACACCATTGAAATGGACATCAGCCACGCTGGCCACACTTTGGTTTGATTTGCCCAATTATTTCTGGCTCGATGAACTCCACATTCTATCCACTAAAGTTTTTGGAGCTTCAAAGCCGTCAAAAGCAACACATCTTTTATATTCTTTTATTTGCGGCAGCTTTTTGTGGTGTATATCCCACTTTTGAAGCGCCCAGTCATCGCTCCAGGAATGGTGGCGTTTCTGTGAGCTATTCTTTTGCCTCTTGGAACAGGCGGACTTGGGAGTTCACCGAATTGGTCAAGTAGCTCGGTGAAGAACGGTAGGAGCGAATGGTCATTTCCTGTAGCCTCTGGTAAACGTTGACTTAAGTATGGAAAATCACGATTTTCAATGGGTAAATCCACGAACTAAATGGCCATTTTCAATAGCTATGTTAAATTGCTAGAGGGTAGTTGTTTCGACGATTTTGATATGTGAACAACACCAGCTAAAGCTTTGGTAACTCTCCTGTAGGGGCACCCGTAAGGATAGTGCTTTATGGGGGATGAAACAAGGTCAAAATGTGACCCTCACCCGGAATGACCACGATAGCATGCTGCGGAATGTTTCCACATGATGCAGGTCCTCAAATGGGTCGTTCCTGGTCCTCAAATATCCTCTGGTAAACTAACATAGCTATGGAAAATCACCATGTTTAATGGGAAAATCCACTATAAATGTCCATTTTCAATAGCTATTTTGACATAACCAGAGGGTATCCTTTAACGCGAGCTGCGAAAAAAAAGTCTGGCATTTTTTTGTTTGGACCAGTTTTTTGTTATGGTCCATTCAGATAGTGTCAACATGTGTATAATGTAATAATTGTAATGCACTCCGCTGATAAAAACTGGGGCTTTTTTTTACCCCAAAATTTCCTCCAAACAGTGATGAATTACTATAACTGGTATGTAATGGGCAGTATTTAGTAATAATTTTATTTACTATTTACTATATTTACTACCAGGATTAATAATTCTAATCACTACTATATTTATTAATCCTGGTTTGACGTTGACTAGAATTGAGCTATGGCCTGTTTCAGATTTTCAGGGTGTTGGGAGGATATTCTTGGAGCAGACTTCACATTGACCTGCAGCATTAGCCGCATGCAAGGCGGGCCCCTAGATGGCCATGTTGGCTTAAAACGTGGTGAACCAGAGGGTATATCCCATAATATATCTGGGCAAATTATAACGACCTCACTGCGACCTCACTGGAATCATGGTTAGTAAGGGAAATCATCCCAAAATGGCCTTAATTCAGGTCAGTGAATTAGTATAATTTACCCAGATATATCCATTATACCACTATATTGTCATATTCAAATTCCCATTAGTTCCCATCAATCACCAATATTATGTGTATAAGATGTACAATGTGGGGCCTCCAAACGGTAGCTAAGTTGGTTTGTAACTCCAATAACTCTGGTTTATGATACGCAAATAACATCTTGTAACTATAGTTAATGGGGTTTATAAACCAATTTATAACTGGGGGGGCCCACATTGTAGGGCTTATGGAAAATATAACCAAATTGGTCTAGTTATATAATGGGGTTGGACAAGCTTATCACCATGGGGCAGGGCCACCATGTAGGTAGATGTCCTTTTTTGCTTGATTTTTTCCGCTCGTTTTTTTGCAGGCTTTATCCGAAGTGGCTCCTGGCAACTCACCGTTTGGGGGCCAAGAGTGGAGTGCTCCACCAATCCCTTCTTCCAGCTACAGTAATATTAAACATCCCCTAGAAATCCGTGGTTTAGTAGGGGATGAAATCACTTATTTGGGACCATATCCAAGGGCTGTTTAATATGAGGGGGGGATGGGAATACGCTTCTAAACATAGTTTTCCCCTCATTCTTGGGGTAAACCAGTAATTCCACACAGAAATTCTTGGGGTTACCGTCACTACCGCAACTGAAGAATCTGCTTTTTTTGAAGGCAAGTGAACAGAAAAATCGACTCAGATACCCTCTGGTAAACTAACATAACTATGGAAAATCACCATTCTTAATGGGAAAATCCACTATAAATTGTCATTTTCAATAGCTATGTTAAATTGCCAGAGGGTAGACCTTGGTTGACCAGTGGAGTCTCAGAGGGTTACCCGCTAGTGATCTGACCCCATCTCCTTCAAATGATGGTCAGGAGAGGTGAATCATCTTTCACATGTCTTTGTTTTCGATAGTCATTGAGCTATTCAAAGTACCCTGGCTGATTGATTGCAAAAAAAGAAGTTCCACTACCTGGGTTATTGGGGATTACGTGGGAGTATTACAAATTACAATCCACAGGGAAACCAACCAACTAGTTTTTTATACGATGGGATAGGGTTCATGGCTCGATTTGTCCAGATCCTTTGATAGATGCTTAAATACTTGGATGTGCATCCTAGCTACTAAGAGGTAGTAACTAAATCCAGTCACATCTTGGAAAAAAACCCAGCTATATCCTATTGACATGTCCACATGCGAGAAGGGTCTCTCAATCATGTCTGTTGGTTTATGGCACCCGAACTACAATTTGGTGTCCTCCGCACTAAACAGTTTGTAAACTCCATTAACTCGTTTGATATACCTACCATACACCATACCTAATCTAGCCACAAACCAACTTAATTAAGTAGGGGGTACCACCTTGTGCAGAATCTACACCACCATCAATACAGCAATTGGCTTATGTAGGGCGCCCTTCCTGTACATTATGGAGATGCCGAAATAAATTACCATTTCAACTGGGGTATTATATACACAGGGGAATAATGGGGATATGACCGAACATATTGGGATGTACAGGTTCGTCTGACAATTGGGGATGCAGCCAAGCAATAATTTTAATGGGAAACAATATGGGACATTGAATGATGATCAACCGTGAGATTTTGGAGTAGCCAATTTTGGGGTACCCTAGTTTCCAAGAAACCCAATAAGCCTTGCCATCCATGTTTTTCTCGGAGATGTACTGTATATCTGGGGGTCATAAACGGTTTACCCCCTTCACACCAAACATGATTGTAGATGTTGGAACGATGTCATGGAGTTTTGGTGGTTTGGAACATGAATTTTATGACTTTCCATATGATGTCATCTGGTTGGTGCTTTGGAACCATGGAATTTATGACTTTCCATTCAGTTGGGAATGTCATCATCCCAACTGACTTTCGTATTTTTTCAGAGGGGTTGAAACCACCAGTCATGGAGTTTTGGGTTGAAGGTCGGATGATCTGCAGGTCCGTTTACCCTCTGGTTATGTCATGTTATGTCAACAGTTTGCTATTGAAAATGACCATAGAAATAGTGGATTTACCCATTGATAGCATGGTGGATCTTTCCATAGTTCATTGGGGAAATATCACTATGGAAAATCATCATTTTTCATGGGAAAATTCACTATAAATTGTGATTTTCCATAGTTATGTCAACGTTTACCAGAGGGTAAGTAATATGGATTCGAATGCGAAGGACAAGTGAGAAAATCTATAGAAATGTGGAAATCCGCAGACGCAACTTTCAGTTTCAGAATCCTGTCTGGGGACAGGTGGTTGAACTGCTCATTAGCATACTAAAAGAACAGCACTCCAAAGGAGGGTATGTGAGTTCTTTGCTCGGAACATGTGCAACAGAGGATCTATGTGCCGATTCGGGCACAGTGACGCAGAGTTGCTTGAAGTTTGTTTTTGGATTGTATTTTTTTGGTTGTTTTTGTTGCGTTTTGAGTCTGGGGCACTTTCCCTTGCTATTTGCTGCATTTTGGAGCTAAAGTCCATCTTTTGCGCGTTATTTGCAGCGTTTTGAAGCCCACGGGTTCCATGATCTTGAGCGGTTTTTCCATGGTTTTGCTTATTTTTTCCATGGTTTTCACCGTTTTTCCTTTACGTACTTGTATCACCGAGTTTTCCATTGTTCTTATTTATTGTTCAACGGTGTTCATCGAGTTTTCCATGGATGCTTTTGGAGTGTCCCCTTTCTGGCTACCAGTTTCAATTCATCAAGACGATCAACAGACGTCAGGATGGATTCCAGGAGAATTCCAGGAGAATTCCAGGGATCAGAAGTCCAGTCGAAAGATGAGGCCTTCAACTTCTTCCACTCCCAGGGAAGCTGGGTCCCCTTCTCGTTTTTTAAAGGTTGGGATCATCAGGCCATGATGTATATAACATATGTATATATATATATATATATATATATCAATGTATGGCCATTATATAAATTCATTATATAAAATATACTATGATATATGATATATCTATATATTATTATATATAACATATCCATATTCAGAAATCAACAGAAGATATTTGGGATCGTCGTTGATGAACTAAATGAACTGTGGTCCCCCAAAATCAGAACAGCAGAAGGGTGATCACCAGGCCATGCTTGTTTACAAGAGCGTACTTGACGTTGACCAGGAAAAAATCCATTTGATGGTTATAGATTAGAATTTACCGGGACTGATCCAGAATCCATCGGTTACATGGGCTAAGAACTTATTTGTCTTTGTTCTGAATCGTTCCAGAACTTCAAGTGTTTCTCCGAAATTGTGGGTAATCATTGAGAGTCGCAGGTGCTTATTGCAAATCAACTACAATTTGGTGCCCCCCAGTGATGTAAGTTGGGTTACAGCCCGAAAAATAGCTAGATATATCTAGCGTAAACCCGAGTGAAGCATCCCATTACATCACCATTTTGGTTGCTAAAATTAAATCGCTAACAAACTGGTGCACCACCAGACCTGCCGTATGAAGGCCTTGCTCCATCCCCTCCTTGCGCCACCTAGGCCCTACAAGCGTTTGCGGAAGACGCCGCCATGTGATGAGGCCGGCTACGGTTTACTGAGTTTAATGAGGGTAGTTGAAGGATATGCGACGATAGTCAATAGGTACCATCTGGTTATTTGTTACATAATTAGAAATGGAACATCACCCTTTTTAAGAACAGTAAACCATCTATTTCGATTAGGGCCATGGCTTAACCATGGCTATGTTAGTCATAACCAGAGGGTAAACATAGAAAAAATGTGGGAAATCACCAAAATTCGTGGTTAATCACTATGAAAAAATGGGATATATGAGAATTATTCCATAAACCCTATGGATAACCAGAGGGTATGTGAACCCCCATTGGTAGTTACCAGATAGTATACCCTCTGACACTCAAACGTGGCAACCGGGAAATCCCGAGATTTCCATGGAGGTCATGGGAGATCATCTATAGGGATTTTCCATTTCCGCTGGCAGTAAGTCATCTCTGAACATATTTGAAATACCCTGGTTGATTGGTTTTCAATGGACATTTATATAACCATCAAACATGGGTTTTGACTCAGTTTTGACCAGACATCTGGGAATATGATATGATACATACCCTCTGGTGAACTAACATAGCAATGGAAAATCACCATTTTTGATGGGAAAATCCACTATAAATAGCAATGTTCCATTGCTATGTTAGTTCACCAGAGGGTAGCTGATTTAACTGTGCGGTTTGTTAACGGGTGAACCGGTTACGACGTCGGGAGTTCCCCGTGAAGCCAAGCCTTGCCAAGCCTTGGGGTTGCCAGAGGGGATTTTTGACTCTGCAAAACACCTACAATGTGGGGCCCCATTGAATATTCACTGGTCACTCTTTAGGGAATAGTCAATGTTGGGGGGAATATTCAAAGTTCATATTCAATGATTAGACATGATTAGACTATATTACAATGTGGGCCCCCCAGTTATGTTAGTTTGTTTATAAACCCCATGAATACTAGGGTTATTTGATGTTATTTATTTGCGTATCATAAACCATAGTTATTGGCGTTACAAACCAACTTAGCTACCGTTTGGGGGCCCCACATTGTAGACATGTCATGTCAGAAACGAAAGCAGCCGAACAAATTGGAGATGTGAATCATTCGGAGCCGACTTTGGTTGCTGATCATCGCCAAAGGTTTGCGTATTCATACAATGTGGGGCCCCCCAGTTGTAAGTTGGTTTATAAACCCCATGAATACTATAGTTATAAGATGTTATTTGCGTACAATGAACCATAGTTATTGGAGTTATGTTCACCAACTGAACGCGATTTCGTTAACGGCCCCACATTGTATTGATCCTTCGATGCGAAGAGAGGGGTCATTGTTCAAACTCTTTGGAGCACCACATGCTGCTGAATACGGACCCTGCGAGGGGTGCAGATAACAGTCGTAACGGCTTGATAATTGGTGGCTCATCCCACTTAGTAAGTAGGTTATAACCCCAGTTATAAATGGGATAAGTAGGGTTAATCCACTTGTAACTGGGGTTATAACCCACTTACTAAGTGGGATGAGCCACCAAGTAGCTGCTGTGTCGCAACCCAAGTGAGAGTTTTGACCATTTTTTTTAATCAACATGATTTAATTGTAGATGTTGACAGGAAATAATTTCATGTATTTGGGGGTTCACCCCTCGTCCATGATGCTCACTTGTTCGACAAATCAAAAGTACTGGGATGTGCTTGGTAAACATGGGTAAACGTTTGTGATGGATTGGTTTTCACAGGTCATTTGGAGGTTTCCTCAAATAGGGCTACCCTCAGTCATCATCCATTTATAGATGGATTGAAATACCTTAGTTGTATAGTTCATCTGAATAGATGGATACTTTTTAACTCCATTTATAGATGGATTGAAATATCTGGATAAATTTTAATAGTTCACCAATCTGAATTAAGGATATTTGGGGATGTAGATGGATTTTTCCTTGTAAATCATCCAGCTATTGGGGTATCCCCATTTATGGAAACCTTCGTATTTTTATCCTCATTATTATCCCACCATTATTCCATTATTCTCCGATTGTTATTCCATTATTATAGATGGTATAAATGTGAAATACTTGTATAGTTTATATACATATATATATATATATACGTATATATATATATATATATATTCATTATATCCCATTACTTGTTATCTCTATTAAACAGTTGGCATTTTATTATCCCATTCTTACAATGTGGGGCCCCCCAGTTGTAAGTTGGTTTATAAACCCCATTAACTATAGTTATAAGTACCATAGACCATAGTTATTGGAGTTATGTTCACCAACTTAGCTATCGAACGGGGGCCTCACATTGTATCCGATTGTTATAGATGGATTTTCCGTGAAATAAAACATCCTAAGCTCGCGCGGGGGCTACACGATGCTACACGGGGGACGGGACGAGATGGGACGAGATGAGCTGGTTTGTTGATGCAAAAAACGATGTCACTAGGGTGGTAGAAACTTATGATCATAATATTATAATTATATTATATTATATTATATTATGTTATGTTATATTATATTATATTATATTATATTATATTATATTATATATATTATATTATATTATATTATATTATGTTATATTATATTATATTATATGGTTATATGTATATATATATATATATTATAATGTATATATATACATTATAATATACATAATACATTATAGTTTATGATGTGAAACACAACATGACAAAGCCAAGAAATCTCACTGCACCACCTTGGAGACCAGCTACCACTGCGTCCCCAACTTCAGACGGGTACCGCGCAGTTTTTGAATTCCTGCAGGAAGGGCCACCTTTGTTATGTCATGTTGGTTTACAAGTTTATAGCTCCGTATCACTATATATATATATTTACATAGTTATATGTATAGGTGTATATATATATATTCTAGTATATATATATAGTCTAGTATATATATATAGTCTAGTATATATATATATAAATATACAGTAGGTATATCAACTGTTAATCCGAAGTAAAACATACGAAAACCACGTCACCTATCATAAAGGACTGGCCTTTTGGGTTTTGTTGCGACCAGGAGATGGGATCCGATTGGGATTGGCTGCTGGGAAGTGCGCGGCCCGGATGGGGGGCGGCCCGGATGGGGGGCCCGGATGGGCCCGGCCAGGACTGGCCAACATAAACAGGGCGTATGGGAAGTGACCCCCAAGTTTGAAGTTGGTTTATAGATGTTTAATGATTTTTATAGCCCTTTGGAACTATAGATACAACTATAGATACATCCATTGTAACCCTCAGTTGGCCTAGTTATAAACCAACTTACCTATCGTTTTGGTTGATCTGCAGCATGGCCGACAGAGAGCACCAGTGATGTCTGGGTGGGCTGTTCCAGTGTCCACAAGTTGAGACCCCGTAAAAGAAATATTGACAAGGATGTTTTTTTGTTGTGGTAACCCACATATAATATATCTTCATATAGTTTCCCCACACAAGATAGGAAAGTGATTGAAAGTGTCTCCAGGATGTCAAGACGATGTTTCGTCATTATTTCCAGATTTCCAACTAATGGAGTTGTTACGAGTCCATACGACACCCTTTTTGTTGCGGGCGGTCGCGTGAGCCCCGTATGGTCGTGCCTATGGCGAGTTCTGCAACAGTGGTCACTTTTGGAGGTTTCCAATGCGGCGTAGCCTCGTTTCCAGGCGTGGCACTTTGTGACATTCCAACATGTTTCATAATGTGTCAAGAGTCGTTTTGTGTGGCAGGCACAATACTTTTGCGACGTTTTCAGAAGATGCATTCCAATTTTCGTGGCAGGCGCAGCACTTTGGCGACCTGCACCGGTACGGTAACAGGGGAAAAATGTACAAGACTGAAAGACTGTTCAAAGAACTTGTTTCACAAAAGTGTTCTACGTGACTGCATCATTTGAAGGTTCGTCTTGGTGCTGAGGAGATTGAGCTCAGTGGCAACATGTATTGCCGCCGGCAAGAACTTGGTGAGATCATTCCAGGTGCGAAAAGGGACAGTGGCTACATTCGAATGAGGCAGTTAAGTCCCACAGATACGCATGTGCTGGCAGCTCTGGCAAGGATTCTCAAAACTGTATACTATGAGGTGCACGTGGAGAGTAACGTTGTAGCAGAGTGGAAACAGCTCTGTCTATGATGAAGGTGAGGCTGAGATCGCAACTTGAGGCTTCGCAGCCGTGGTGATTCGCATGTATGAAGAACAGGGCATTTCAAAATGATTGCATGACAGAGGCCGATTGTGCTAGATCAGCCTGCAACTGGGGATGGCGATTGAACGGTGCCAGGGCATGCGGGTTCGTGGGCTGCATCTTGTTGTTTTTTCCATCTTTGTTTTTATCTTCGTTGGTCTGAAACTCCCACTGAAAAGAATGAAAAATGGTCCGTGGTTTCAAACAGTTTTTAATTTCAATCCTATTGCCTATTGATTTGAAAAAAATGCCGATCAGACAGTGAAAAATCATTGAAGAGGGATACGCATGGATAAACATTGGGTTTGCCTAAAACTAGGCTACCTCCAATTGCAATGGAATATTCATCATGTTCCCCAAAAAAGGTGCAAATTGATGCAATTTTGGGGTGTATACCCCATTTTCAGACATACAAATTAACATATATTTCACTAGATATGTATCATCCGCCCTGAAGACTATAGCCAGGTACAAGGTGATTCTCATCAGTTTCAGGCTTGCTTATAGCATGTTACAACCTCGATCAACTATATTTGTAGATATATTTACCATCAATCCTAGTTAACCTACTTAATTAAAATCCAACTTAGCTAGATTTAGCAAACTAAATCCCATTAAATCCCATTAAATCACAATTTCTGTTAGTACAATCAACCAACGTACTGTGCTTGGACACCACCTTGTCGATAATTTTTCGCGAAATGTTTCCGCAGGTGACGTGCACGCCCACGAGCGTCATCGGTTCCGCTATTCGGGACTTGAGGCTTCACAGGTCGGGAGTCGACGGGTTTGGTTTCTTTTCTATGACTATTAGACATGGTGGTTTTTATTTATAGCCATGTTAGATTACCAGAGGGTATAAGACAAGAATCTTCTAGTTACTCTCTTTAAAACTACAGTTGGATGTAGAAACCCCACCATTTTTTCTTTGATTATTTCCCTGGGGAAACCAGTGGTTTTCCACATCTATGTTAGTTTGCTCAAGGGAATTCAGAGCCTAGGCACTTACCGTGACTTAAAATTGTATATTCCATGCAGTTCAGGCTGAGGATTTAAGATTTGTTTTTTTGGACCACTCCCTCCCTCCCAAAAAAATATATTTCAGTTTTAGTTGACATTTCAGAGTTAACGTTTTTGACATCAGCACATGCACAAACGCCCACGAGCGTTGGAGCGCGGGCAACAGGGGTTGCACTCTCCAATCATTTTACAGCCAGCGTTTTTGCGTTTGTGGTCAAGATTCTTCATGGATTTTTTTCCTGTGCAGTTTCTTTCACCGTGGTGGCTATTTTTGCCTGGCTGTCAGCACAGGGCAACTATCCATGGATTTCATCTCTGCCTCCAGATGAACAGAGCATCACCATTGAGTTTGACAAGGACAAGGAAGAGAAGGAGCACACGATCAATGCAATCCTTCCAGCTTTGGGATTGAGCCAGCCGAACTTCAGTCTAGGGAGCATTTGCTACCCTTTGTCGACCCCTTGGAACCGTACTACTCCACCAATCCGTTTCGTGGCAATATTGCGAGATGTAGTGAGAACTTTTGCAGTCGATTATGGGATAGCTGACTTTGATTTGGGGACATCACTTAGGTCTGAATTGAACCAGTTATTTCTTCATATCCTAGTGCCCAAATCCTCCCCATAGTTAAAACTCCCTGGGGAGTGAAACTGTATGTTATTAATGACTGTACGTCCGGTTAGAATGAACTGAATGGATTCTGGCCAGTCAATCTGGTCAGATAGTAAATTCATGATCGTAAAGAAAGCTAAGTCTTCAGGTCTCTCGGAAGTAGCAGCCTTTCGGAGTCGAAGGGGGGGGGATCGAAAAAAAAAAAAAACGACCCCCCCGTACAGACCTTTGGAAAGATTAAGCAGTTTACAGAGAGAATCTACTACAATATTTGGTGCCAATTTAGTAGTAAACCTTTTAGAAAAGCGAAAAATAGATAACATTTTAGACAAATTGAAAAGGAAAGGAGACTTGACATAAGGACAAGATATAATAAAGACAATATCATATATGTAATTATTAACTAAATAGCATTGTTCTATCGTAGTATGGTGTGGGATATTGCAAGACGAATGTCTCATCTTACGTTTTGATGTATTTCCAGAAACGTAGTAAAATGGGGCCATCTGTGGCGTGATTTTCTCTTAATTTAAGTATTCCCTTCCCCCGCCCCCCTAATTAATGCTCAAATCCACCCAAATAGCTAAAAGCATGTTAAAACATGTTATATACAGAAAAAAAAACATGTAATTAGTACAAGTGCGACATTTGTTATACAGGAGATGTTCGCGCACACCCAGACCTGGAATCTGAAAGCAGCACTTGGACCAAAACCATGCAAAGTTAATCAACAATATCAACATACGACTGTTAATCAACATGTGCTCGCCGAAGAGGTTTCTAATAATGCTAATAAGAATCATGTTTTTCTTCACTAAAAAATCAATTGTCCAATCATGTCCAATCTGTAGCGTCACCCGATACACAAATCAATTAAGTTCCCGCGCTTGGCGAAGAAGATCTCCCCTGACAGGCGCCTTTCAATTTGTATTCAACCAAGGTCAAGCACAACTTGCTGCTTGAAGAGACCCGAAAAAAAGGACCAACATATCTTTCCTACAGTTTTACATTAATATGTTGCAAATTCATGTTGTATCAACCGCATCCAAGCCTCAAACACATGGCCTCTTTTACTGTTGGGGTCCAAGACCACCATTTCAATCCAGTTCACCATTTAAGGTCAATAATAAAATTGTAGTAGTTGTTTATTAAAATAATAAGGGGAAAACCTTGAAAATGTTTAAAACAACTAACTGCTGGCAAAATCTGGCGAATAGTTTCTATTAATTTCAGGAAACTTACCAAGAGCATGAAGGAGTGAAAGGGACTGACCCATTAAACCAAACTTGAATTTGGATGATCTATGACCCATATTTTACACCCTGAGACCCCAATTCGATTGCAAAAAAAATGTGTTATACATGGGATATCAACGGATCTAAAACCGGGCAATGGGATATACATGGGATGCACTGGGAGATCTGATGGGGTGTCAGAAAAACGGGGGATAAAACCAATCATAAGGAGACATACTGTGGATGGTTGCGAAATCTTGCACCACCAAACGGATGGTTGAATCCCTAGAAATGATGGGATAAACATGGATAAACCACATATCAGCTGGTCCAGGATTTCGCAACCATCCACAATACCATCATAGTACGCATATCTAATCAACCCTATGACATGTGTCTCAAGACGAGGGATTTACACCCATATCTGGCACTTTTCATGGGGCATATGATGATAAACATGTTTTTGGCATCTTTTGGGGGATTGCTACAAGTGGAAAAATATACTTCGAGGATGATCTTGCGTGTGGAGGATTATCTCTCCTATCTCTCCCATGCCCAGTGTAGCGGTCACATCCACATCCCTGCGATGAACGATTTTACCCTTTGGTTATTTAACATAGCTATGGAAAATGGCCCATTAATTAGATGATTTATGATGATTTACCTATTAAAAATGTAGATTTTCCATAGTTACATCAAATTACAAAAGGTTATATGCTTTACCCATATCCCACGGTGTACTTTCCTGGTTTTAGGTCGATGATTTTTCATTTTTCGTTGGGGAATTGCCATGACGGATAGCTCCATTGTAGATTTCCGGATACGAATGCATCTGTTGTTTCTGCAACCATGGCACGTCCATTCTTAAAAAAAACAATGTCAGCAAAGTGTACCATATAGATATAATCGTTGGATTTGTTGTGTGTTTGAAAATACACTATCCAGAAATGTCGTGGTTTTACGGTTCGCAGGACTTCAAACCCCACCCTGAGCACAGGCGGAGGGGGGAACTGAAAGTTGTCTCAAATTGGGAACTTCAAATTTCCATGCCTTGTCACTTGTCCTTTGTTCGACCATGTGCCTTTTTTGGTGGTGTTACCAATTTTGAGACACGTTTATTTATCACGGGGTATCCCCTGTCGAATGTCATCCGCTGGCTGAATATGTTCATTTTGGGGTGACAGCAACTCTTTATTGGGTGGATTCAAGTTTTCTTTGCCATCCTCATCTCGGATCGACAATTTTATGGGACGAAATGTTTTCGATGAATTATGTGTTGAAACGTCCAGCCAGTGGATTGTATCCATTTATTGTGATAGCATCAATATATTTCGATTCTTCTTGGTGACTCCCGTGATATCCAACAGCTCAATTCTGTTTTGGGCTGGAGACCACCCTTTGTCACCAGTGTTTTGTTTATTTTTGATCGGGTATTCAACGACATTTGAGTGGATCATAGCCCCCAAAAAGATGTCATCGAACTAACATGCTGGTTGCACACTAAAAGGGGGGGGCATCTCTGTGGGGATTGCTAAAAATCAACATTGATGGTTGCCAACATCTCCACAAAGCTTTTAATAGCCGTAAATGGAGTAGGAGTGGCTTGTCCCACTCTTGAGAAAGGGCTGAACAGATTATACAGGCTTAGTCATACATTTACTTATTCCCTTCCGTTGCGTTGCTAGCGTTTGCTAGCTATATAAGTTGTCGCTGGTACCACCATATGCCCAAAGTATCTTGTGCTCCCTTCCATTTGCTGATTCTGTGATTTTTCTGGGTAGTTCATCCACCAAAGATCCAGCATCTTCTCGACATGTTCAGTCCAGTCAGTAGCTGGTGAATCTTTTATATATATATATATGTAGCTAGGATAACCAATGGATAACCAACTTATATCAGTAGCTGTTTAGTCGTCCAACTTATATCTAGGGTAACCAATGGATAACCCCAGAGTTCTTCTCTTACAAGTAAATCCACCAAACATGGAGAATCTATTGGGATTTTGCACCTCTTTTCTTGAGCAGTAAATTCCTAAGCTGTCTTCGACTGCTTGGATAACCCCCCTTCAGTTCCATGATTTGTTCAGCTACAAACCTTGATTTAGTTCGGGGATTTCCCAGCTAGCCAACTTTGTAATTTACGTGCTGCACCTGTCACGCAAAATTATCTCAGCAAACCTGAAGATCTGATACTCCAAAATGCAACCCCTCTCAGGAAATGAGCGCCCTGACCTCCGAACATCTCTGATGAACATGTCTTTTGTACTGCACCTGCCACGCAAAATGATGCAAAATGCATCTTTGAAGATCCTCTTCAAATGCCCCACGCCTGCCATCGTTTCTGGAAATGCTGTGTGCAGTTGTAGTTGTAGTGCAATGTAGTGAAGTGTAGTGTAGTGGAGTGTAGTGTAGTGTAATGTAGTGTAGTGTAATGTAGTGTAGTGTAGTGTAGTGTAATGTAGTGTAGTGGAAGGTAGTGTAGTGTAGTGTAATGTAGTGTAGTGTAATGTAGTGTAGTGTAGTGTAATGTAGTGTAGTGTAATGTAGTGTAGTGTAGTGGAGTGTAGTGTAGTGTAATGTAGTGTAGTGTAGTGTAATTGAGTGTAATTGAGTGCAGTGTAGTGT
>Ga0126342_10009533_pt1 | contig 17398 bp, 14 predicted proteins | sample Cyp1metagenome_FD_92528 | JGI IMG/M metagenome (GOLD analysis project Ga0126342, IMG submission 92528) | Coral microbial communities from Lord Howe Island, Old Settlement Bay, Australia - Cyphastrea 1 metagenome | ecosystem: Host-associated > Invertebrates > Cnidaria > Coral ... | reverse complement strand
GCTGTGGCACAGCTGTGGTGTTTGATTGTAGAGATGCGCTTGGCTGCTGCCAGCTGGCAGTCTAAGAATTGCTTGCTGCGCTATTCTCGCTCCAAACTGCGAATTTTGATAAAGATGTGCTGCTATGTACATTCTACACGCCGGCCTGTCCGGCCTTAGCAATGTCCGGTGAGCAATATTTTTCGGCTCGTACAATATACCCACAAGGGATTCTACAACAAAAAACAAGTCAGGACCACTAACTTCGCAACCAGCAAAACTAATAAAACGTAAGCCCGTGGACGACGCCCTGGTTGATGACCGCGAGTTCCTGGGGATCTTAAGGAGGCCAACAAAAACACGACTAATATGACATGCCCCTGTGATTACATTGCTCACATCCTGTTTCCATAACACAGTTTCAGTTTCGGTTCTACATGAACATCAAGGTGTTTCAGTATGGTGGGCTACAGGAGTGTAATTGGTGGCTCATCCCACTTAGTAAGCGACTTATAACCCCAGTTATAGGTAGATTAACCCTACTTATCCCACTTATAACTGGGGTTATAATCCACTTACTAACTGGGATGAGCCACCAAGTATCAATCCAGTCTCCCCATAGTGCATGTGGTTTTCGAAAGCATCCTGCCTCGGCAACATCCTGAGGATTTGTTCCGGCTACTGATCCGAGACCTCGGTTCCTGGCCAACGGACCCACAGGCTTCTTCGGTCGGAATGGCGGCGAGATGGGCCAAGAACCCGGAAAATCCGAACGTTACCTGGATGTGAAGGCTTCCGCTTTGATTTTTAGATGTTGACTCCCAAAAATGCATATTTTTGTTCAAATGATTTGTTCATATGTTCAGGACCCAGCAGGATTGCTTACTAATTTTATTGGGTTCCTTGAGGATAAACATGTGTTTTTTTCGGGAAATTAGATGGGTGAACAGTGAACACAATGTGTTTTCCGGGTCAACATCGAACATCATTGACCTGTTTGAAGGGGTCAAGGACGTTCCACCAATTTTTAACCGGAAGGATCACCCATGAGTTCAGTGAATGGGGAGTGAACACTTCCAGGGATGGGGTCAACAGGAAAGCCAGAAGTTGGGCATTGGAGCGTTTACCAGTTGCAAATTTATTCCCGCCATGTTTTGTGGTGGAGATCGTAGTACAGTAGGTTACACGGCTTTGATCTATGCCAGGCACCAGGGGAGATCAGAATGGATCAAAAGCCACGGCGTTTCAAAGGACAACGACCATCTTCAAAACTTTTGATTGTGTTTGAATCTTTTGTTAAGCATGTCTTCGGTTACCCTCAGGATCCCTCAGGTAACCTGATCTCAACAAATTCATCTTGATCCACTTGTGGATGATTTTCCTGCTCTAGATGGTCTTTCCAATTGCCAGGTTGCCAAAGGGTATTCCCCATAGAGCGGTGTTTTTTCATTTTGGGCGTGCCATTGAACCAAAGCAGAGGTTCTGACTGTTCTTGACACATGGGCTGACATCGCTAGAGATCTTCAGGGAGGAAAAGGACCTTGCAGTCGGCATATGCGGGTTTAGATCGGGAATTTACGGTGAGTCACTTCCCCTGGCCGCATTTACTTGGCAAAAGCGATTTGCCTATAACCCACTCTCTAGCTGAAGCACCTCAAATGAATATTTTTTGTTGGGGCATCGATGGGCATCCAAGATTAACAACATTCTGGAGGCAACAATCCAGGCAATGCCAGCACCTTGAAAAAAGCAGGGCCGTCAATGGGTGTTTCAAAGCAGCACCGAAGCAATTTTCAATGTGTGTTTGCACCGGGACATGTTTGGTATCCTGTTTCAAACAAGCATGAAGGTTCATCAGGGACAAATGTCAACACACTGTACGCACCTAGATGGATAGACTTGTCAGAGCGCAGATTGAGAAAAACTCCTTCACATGGCCAGTATACCGATGTGTCTCGAACGTGTGGAGACAACGCAGACCATTAGGCTGATAGCATGAATATTAGTTGACTGTTGACCAGCAGGATTATCCAGACATTTTAAGAACACATGTTTTCGATAGCAGTTGGATATGAATCATTCAACAAACACGATACGATTTTGATGCACAAATCGTTACTTAGACATCAACATGTAAGAAGCAACATGTAGGTATAAACTAGTCGATAGATTCTATCTAATACATGACATTGCGGATCGCTGCAGTGTACTGACTTTCAATGAATATGACAAGAGGTTACTTCAAGATAATACGTTACATTCCAATGCATTCCGTTGCCGTGCATACATGCATTCGTACATATACATGATTCCATGGAAACAAAACAGATTCCTCTATCAAATATTTCCTGAGACTGCGGTCGGACTTAGGCCCTAAATTATGCCTCAAGCCTCCCTCCTGATCAGCATGGGATGTAAATGATGAACAAATAGTAAGCCCTTATTTTTGGTTGTAAGTTGTTCGCAAACCCTTATCGAACCGTTATGATTGGACTGTATGATTGGAGGGTCGCCTTTGGGCTGTCCCATTCTACATAAGGGATGTGGGCTTGTCCAGCCAGGTCTCCTGGAATTCAGCCGCGTGACACGGGCGGCGCACTCTGAGAAGCGTGTCAAAGAAATGAAGAGCGCGCGAGCGCAATGGGGTACTTATGGTAGTACTTATATCATCTTATATTTATTAATAATATATCTTATATCATGAGTTACTTATATATCTTATATCATCTTATGGTAGTCTTAGTATCTTGTAATATCCTGTATTTAAAGGGTTTCTTGAAATGGGGTACCCCAAGAGCCGGATTGTTAATTTCATGGGAAATCCATTTATACATGGATGAGAACCGGGGGTACCACCATTCCAGGAACCTTGATTTGATGGCAAAACAAGTGACGGCGCCATTGTTGGCCCCCTGTGATATTTGTTCATTTTAACAATGAGGATGGACATGCGCAACGTTTCAACGTTTTGTAGTTTTGTGTCCAGTGTACCAGGCAAGCAAATCAATCATGTGTACGACATTGTAAGACACTTATTTTTATGTGCTTTTGTGCAGGCAGCTGCCGCACCTTCGGTGCGCGCCTTTTTTCTCTCTTAGTCACAGCGACCATCCACGAACAGCGATTCCAGCATAGCATCAAGTGCATCTGCACGCTCTTGCCCCACCCCTCCACCCCCACCGCCCCAACAAAACAACCTTGCGTACATGTGTTTCATTTACTAGTTTCATCTATCTTCTATGATAGTGTATCTTAATCCAAGGTCAGAAATCGTCGTTTTCAGCAGGGTCAGAAATCGTCGTTGTGAGCAAAAGAACATGGGGGCTGTGTGAAAATAGGGGGGTTAACCATTATTTATGACCATTTTAATGTGGAAAACAATTTCACACCATCAGATCTAGAGGTGCCCGGTTTTCAGCCAAACCCAGATGTGTTCCTGCAGTTGTTCCCTAAACCAACCCATTGAGGCTAGAAAATCATTTTTATACGTGCAGCTAACCCAAGCGACATACGATTGTGAGGTGGGCTTGTCCCTCGTCCATGAGAAATGCGGGTTAGCGGTTAGCGTGCTTGTCATTTTGGGGGTACAACTCCATTCTTGAACATGTAACGTGGGAAAATTCTCAGCACGGGAAACTCGATTACGAGGCAAGACAAACAAGGTATCACACACACACACACACCTGCGCTAGGAAACAAGTCGGAAGGATGGATGAGAATGAAACGTTCAGAAGCACATCACAACTGCATGTGCATTTTGACAGGAGTCCAGTCACCCTCGAAGTGTGGGGGATCCTCACGTTTCGATCCTTGCCACGTTTCGGCATTCATTTTCGGCGAGTCACCATGGTTTTCCAAAGGGGGTCCAGTCACTGCTGTTGTCACAGCAATTTTGCTTTCTGTGGCAATGATCATTAAGTAAACATATAAACATCTGCATTCATTCTGGTCCAGCATGTTTTTCTTGCCAGCTGGGACGATTGCAGAGGTTGTGCGTCCTTTTGATTTCTACATCCATGCTCCGGACCGTGCTGCTCCCACCACTTGTCAGCTGGCTTACAGGTAGTTCCCTCGGCAGCGCCTTGGGAAGATAGGGGCAACATGATGCCCTAAAATTCATTGACTGGCCAAGGAGTAGGTAGGTATTATCTTCCACCAAGAGGCTCACAAAGTCACCATATGATCCCATGTGGGGCCCCTAGATAGCAAAGTTGCTGAAACAAAACGCCAATAATTACCTATGGCTTATGATAACATCTTATAAGTATAGTTTGTGGGGTTTATAATCAACTTATAACTTTTTGGGGCACATTGTATACTGTATACATGTATTTTCAGAGCTACCAAGTAACTATATAGTTAGTCAGTGGATCCTGTTTCCTTCTTGCAAGATACACACAGGCAAAGCTATGGCAGTTCTAGTTTTTCAGAAATGAAAACACCACGAGCATTCCAAGACAAATGAGGGTGATATGATATATCACTGTCAAAGCACCTGGATAGGATACATCGCACGAAATCCCACTGAATCCCTTCGCACCTCCAACCAACCCCGAGTCGCCGCTCCACCGCGGTGTCCGCCATGAAACGCGGGCACGAGGATGTGGGCCATGCGGCAGGTGGGGATGGGCCAACCATGGACCCACTTCTTGTTGTGCCCCACAAATGTGGATTTTATTCTATGAAAATGGGAGTTGAAGCAACATGGAGATTGATAGTTGATTTATATCAAAGTTGGTAAAGGTTCACCCATATTTCCTGAATGAATTAGAATGTATGGTGATGAAATTTCCGTCGAGTTAGAGGGGCACCACCCACCAAACTCCTGGCATACGCCCTTCGGGGACCCGGTCACTACGTGCTCCACTGGTTGAGAGGGCTTCCCAGCTCATGGATGACAATAATGTGAGTAAAACAATGCCATTTGCTCCATCCCCCAGTCATCACCATTTTCATAGGTGGTATATATAAACCATTCCCAGTCATGGGTGGTTTATGGCATTGTTTTAACCACATGAATCCCGAGTCCAATTTAATCCGATTCTGGATGAGAACATCATTGAGAATAGCCAACATGATACCATCTAGCGAGAGCAGTCATGCAAAACACCTGTTTCTCCTTCTTTGTAATTGTGACATACGATAAATCTTGATAAATCATAATTCCACCTTTCAAACTACACTGTGTTGATGCGTTGTTGGGGTATTCAAGGATGGACCAACCTAGCTAGAGCAGCCAGGTTGTTTGAATGTTCTATGGTGGTTTCAATCAGCCCATTCATTTGAATGTGGCAAGCAAATCACACTGCATTTTTGGAGTCAGAATTCCTCATGAAGTGCAGGAAAAATAGGAAAGGTATGGAAAGGTTTTGTTCCACAACCATTCCCACATTCCGCTGCTTAATTCACCATGCACCCAAACTCGCTACTCGTCATGGCTCCATAGGGCTCCATAGGCTCCATGCCAAGTGTCCAAAAAATCAATTGAGCCATATGTTGCATAACTGTGTGGATAATATCTATATCTATAGTCTACTGTATATATATATATATATATATACATACATTTAAATATACATATGATTTGACTTCGACATGGTTGGACTATATGATATGATATGATATATATATATATATATATATTCACAACAATGGAAAACCCGATGAGTTTCTTCGCAGGCCCAGCCACGTGGCGGAAAAGGGAGGGCCCCAAGATGAAGCATTGCCTCAAGGCCTGGTTCAGGGCAGATCTTGGACAAATTCCGATGGTTTTAACGTGGATTGAGCATTGAACCAACAAATATGGTGATTCCGTGGGATTTTTTGTTGCTGATTTATGACATTAAACCATAGTTACTGGCTGACCGGTTAACATTATGAAACCATCAAACATGAGCAGTATCTACAATCTACAGCAAGATGGGGTAAATATGTATATATATATATGACTGGGGGGGGGCAACACCTTGTGTATGTCGTGGCGAATATCTTGGGGGTAGATGGCTGCATCACGGCAGATATTGTTTGGCTTTTATGACATAAGTGTTTGTATGTTGGTGGAATGTTTGGGGCACCGTAAAGAACCATCATTCGACAAAGTCTTTGGGTGATGGTCAGAGCTGGAGGACATTATTGTTCATACTCGGAAAGACACAGTTTGATGGCCAGTAAAAGTGAAGTGTTCAGACTCTTCGGGCTTGGTGGGTGGAAAATGATGGACATGTGTTTCATCACATTCTGATTAGAATCAATATTTGCCTCCGAACCATATTTCTTGACAACCTACCCAGACATAAATGAATACTGAGGGGACATCATCTTGGTCAACATGCTTGGTGCGATCCCTCGGTTCCTTCGATAAAAGAAGCAGTTGGCTGATCAACTTACCTGGACCCTGCAAATACCCAACCAAAATGGCACAAAGTACTAAATTTATAGGGTCAAATAAATAACATTTTTAGATGGGTCCCTGGAAACAAACGGAGGGTCTAGGTCTTCCAGGTTTCCCACTTCCATCAAACCTTGAATTTCTGCAGGTGTTGATCCCGGACGTTTTTGCCAGTTTTCTTCTCCGAGACAAGGGATCCTTAAAAGACGAACTGCAACAGGACCGAGCTGCCCATGACCTGGAGACACCCCACGAACTAAGGTCTACCCTCGGGTAAATTAACATAGACACGCAAAATTGGTCACTAAAACTAATATGAACCAACCCCTATCTGGCAGGGTCTATGTTAATTTACTGGAGGGTAAATTGATGTCGAACATGTCGGGCTGGTGTTTTTAGATGGTAGTTCTCGCACGTTGCACGTTCTCGCTATTGACTGGAATGATCCAAATCTGTTGGCTTATATTTTGAGATGGGTGGGCGGAAGAAACAAGCAAAAAAACTGAAAACAAATCATGACCTTGACACATTTTGTGGGTCCGCATGTGCCTTAAATCTAATCCTCACCGGACCTGCACGGTGAGCTTGGCACCGGTTTCTAACACAACAGGATTCTGAAAACCGCTCTATTGGGACCTTAACTAAGGAAATCTTAATTTCTACTATGCAATACAAAAAACACATGCCATCAAACCACGTAGCAGGTCATCATTTTTCATCATAAAATCAAGGAACCTTTACTGGTTGGTGGTTTGGAACATTCTATATTTTTCCATATATTGGGAATGTCATCATCCCATTTGACAGACTCATATTTTTCAGAGGGGTAGGTCAACCACCAACCAGTTTACCTTTGCCTTTGCCCATGAGAACCCAGCGATTGCTTTTTCGAGCACGAGGAGTCTGAGAGTCGCCTGGTCTTTAGCAACAAGGGCGACTTCTTCCCTGACACCCAGTTGAGGGTGTTGGGAGCTACTCGGGCTGCAAAGACATGGAGAACACTTGGGATTGATATTGAAAAGAAATGGTTTATACTTATACTCCCATGAAAGATTCTTTTTAATCTCATCACCTAATATTAAAAACGCACCCACTTTTAAATCCCTTGTCAACCTTGGTTTCTGGGGGTTGTTAAGTATTATTCAACAACATGATGCCCTGTAGCTATGTGTTTGTCTCAACCAATATAATCATTTGTGTTTTTTGGGTATAACTGAGAATGGTTGGTAGGTGTTTGAAAGGCAAAATGCTGGCCTTATGAAGGTCAGGATGGAAAACGACCTGCCTCAAATGTCAACCAACATCACCAGGCTTTTGGAGAAAGCGAAGTCATAGCCTGCAAGGTGACCCGCAGTTGATCCGTCTAACTATAGTAACTATAATTATATATGGATATACCAAGACCAAACATATATATATATATTATTAATATAACTATGATCTAAGTATAGTATAGTATGAATAGAATCTATATTTCCTCACCATAAATCCAACAGTTGAGCTAGTTACAAACCAACATCAACCAATTTAATGGAATATTGATCACATGTATTTGTTTTGAGTGTGTCCCCTTTTTTGTGACTTCACCGGCCCGCCACGGTGGGTAAGTCATTGACCACGGCAATGACCAGCCAAAGCTCAGGTCTATTCAGACGTCTCCGATGGGGTGACCAGAGCCTTAGATCTGATCCTAGGCCCGGGCGTGTGTTTTGTCAGTGGTTTAAGAGGACATCTTACCCGGCCTGGTTTAAGAAAATACGGATAAAACCCATGGATTTTCGGAAAATCATCTAGAAATGGGGATTTAATGGTGATCTAATGGTGGTTTACCCTCTGGTAAAGATAATTACTGGGTAGGTATTTTCTGGAGATAATTAAATACTCATAATTACCCGGGATATGGTCATAGATCATGGATAATGATATGATAAAAACACTATATTACCTGGCCTGGTAAACAAACAGGCTATTGAACATGGCCATAGAAATAGTGAATTTAGCCATTGATAGCATGGTGATTTTCTATAGTTACGTGGCTGTTTACCAGAGGGTAACTGGAAACCTTTGATCTGGGTAAATTATAACGACCTCACTGTTCTTTACCTCAGCAATTGTTTGATATATCCACCATAAACTCCTTCTTAGCCTGATTAAAAACCGATCTCTGGATGAATGCTGAGCCCTGGGCTGTTCATGTTGGGTACCATTTCAGTCATTTTCAATCGACCAATACCAATAATGATTCATCCGTGGTTGACACCAAAGAGGGGCATTACCTGTTGGGTGTCCCCCTCCACCCACACATGCCATATGAGGAATGGGACAGCAGTGAGTTTGGGGTGCACCTTTAACATCTAACGATGGGTCATAGGTGGTGGGCATCCAGATTAAACCATTGTTTCGTGGGGTAGAGCTGGTACAGTAGACCGTTTTTTTGGACAAATCCATGCAGTGGCAACTAGTCACTGGCCATCTCAGGAACCTAAATTGGAGGTACATACCATACATAAGGCCTATGTAAGGGAATATCCCCACAAAATATGGCCTTATATGGTACAGTACCTCCATTTTAGGATCCTGAAATTCCCATTGAACTAGTAACATAGGCTACAGCACGTGTGATGAGCATATACTATATGTGAGGGGATATAGTCACAACTGTCACAACCAGAAGGGGAATGTGGTCTGCGTCAAATTGGGGAGGTACCCCAAATTAATTTCATAAGCACAGCTCCCCTTTCACCACAATCTCAAAGCACATAAAGTGACCAACGCTTGTGGATCCCTCAGTGATCCAACCTTGACCACCCACTTCAATATTATTATGATGTCATATACTGTCTACTTCCAGAGCCTAGAGATAATGGAATGTTGGCTTTGCATATATATATATATAGTTGATCATACCAATAGTTGTATAAGTTATATACATATAATATAATATTTAGTTGTTCATATATCATATATACATACATATGATATACATATATATATATATATACAGTTATATATATATAGTTATATATATATATATAGTTATATATATATAGTTATATATATATATAGTTATATATATACGCAGCCCACCTTTTTGCTAAGCGTCCTCAAAACCGACACTGCAGTCGGACATCGGCAGGCAAGATGCGTGAGCATTGCGCCGAGGAGACGGGACGTGCTCAGTGGGGTCATCCAACCAGATATGCAATGTGAGGCCCCCCAGTTATAAGTTGGTTTATAAGCCCCAGTAACTATAGCTATAAGTACCATAAACCATAAACCATAGTTATTGGAATTATATATATTTTTTTCTGGTTGGTGTTTTGGAACATTTTTTAATTTTCCATATATTGGGAATTTCATCTTCCCAATTGACGTTCATATATTTCAGCCGGGTTGCTCAACCACCAACCAGTTTTTTTTAATGCCATCTGGTTATTTAACTTAGCTCTGGGAAATCACCATTTGTAATAGGTAAACCATCTATTTCTATGGGTCATTTCCCATGGCTATGTTAAATAACCAGAGGGTAGGTACAATGATGGAATGATATTGTTTTTTTTAAAATATGGCTTGATATTTTTTCAACATCAAAGCAAAATGGGGAATTTCAAGAGCCATGGGAATTGAGCTGGTAATTTACTTCCGAATTTTATGAACCAAAATGGTGATTTAATATGATTTGATCAACTATGGTGGGAATTGATGAAAGTAGGGATTTAACCAAAGAAATGCATTCAAGAGAAAGTCGTTTATGATCCAAAGAGCTTTCATGGAATTTAATGGGTTTAATATAAATGATGGGCTTTAGCACTAATGAACAATATGATATTTGGATGTGTTTGAAAATGGGGTACACCCCCAAATGGCGGTTTTAATAGGTATTATGATGATGAACCAATGGATTCAGGGGTAGCCTAGTTTCATACAAACTCATTTGAATGGATTTCGATTTGGGATACGGGAATATAACCAATCAAATGGGCTGTATAATAGGATATAACGTTGATATCATGAGATTATGAGCATTCGTGGTTGCGCCGGTCCCGCAACGGTCGAGGACGAGTCGGTTCGTCGTCAGCCTCCCCCGGGCTGCGAGATGGTGGGGAAGGAGGAAGGCCATCGGCCACCAAGCCAAAAGGGGGATATGATGGGACGTATAGCTGATTTTTGATAGCTAAGTTGACGCACGTCACTTGCTAAAATGAGGGTTTATGGTGGAAAACGACGATTTCACCAGGAACAAGATATGGGAAAATGGTGATTTCACCATCAAAGATGACGGATCATGGGGAACTCAAGCCAGTAAAACTGGGAGTTATACTTGATTTATAGTTAGAAAAGTTGGTTCTATAGTTGGCGGGTTTATGGTGGACACATCTAATTGGGTGCAATATATATATATATATATTTAAACATCTTTCAATATAGGGGCACCACCTCGTCCAATCCATATGCTTTTCTCGGATGGGGAGATATCATTGGTAAACATCCAATTACCGTTGATATTATACCAGTCGAAATGGGGATGTAAGCGTCAAAATGCGGATGTTCCTTTAAGAAAAGCGAGCTCGCGGTCCCAAGAATTTAGTAGGTGTTTATCGTCTCAGCACCCATTTTGCAGATTACTGTACTAGTTGTTTTTTTCTCGGTACATAGATCTTCACGCTGCGTGTATGGCAAAATACATCATTGACCCATATTTACCCATATGTCATTATATACGAATTCCATATCATACATGGAGCATAAGTTTCTTAGGGGATGGTCAATGTTCCCATATCATACATATCATTCCATTACTGGTTGGTGGTTTGGAACATTTCTTAGTTTTCCATATATTGGGAATTTCATCATCCCAACTGACGAATTCATATTTTTCAGAGGGTGGCTCAACCACCAACCAGATTTTATTATACCATCAGGATCCATAAGGTGGCTAATGTTCTTTGGTGTAGCTGTTTTTGGCACCAGGTGAGCTGATACTGCGCCTGGTCCTTTCAAGAGAAATGCTGGGAACCCTGAGACGAGACGAGGGACGGCGACAATTCACCACGTGGAAAAGGCCATAGTTTTCCTAGGAATATGATCCAAGATGATCCAAGAATGGTAGGTTGTCCCCATATATGCTACTTTATAGTAGGGTACCCGTTTGCATTGTTTGAAAAAACAACATGAAATCATAATTTCATTCTGTAAAATTATCGCAATTATGTGGGTCTAAAGCCATCATTTTCAAATCTAGGTTTATGCTCCATACATGTTTATGATTTGTTTCTGTAAATGTCAGTATACCTGACGTGGGTTTTGATGGAGCGTGTGGGTTGTATAGAGCATTGATTTGCATGGTTTCATTTGACAACGATGAAGGGTCTTTACAGATATATGGTGTAATATGTAGTGTTGATGGCCTTTGTTGTCATTACTTGCTTACGATAATCATTACAATGTTGATGGTCATGATACTAATGACAATCATGATGATGATGATCATGATGATCATGATCATGATGATCATGATGATCATGCTGACGTTCACGATTCTAATGACAATGATATCATTTTAGCACAGAATGATAATGATAATAATCGTTACATTACTGCATGTCAAACTATGCTTACTCTATAGTACCCCCCCAAAAGATTCTGCAACGTGTTTCCAGGATGCAGATTAGATGACATTTGCCGCATATTTCCACAGGTGTCTCACTTTTCTGCATTTTTTGGCGGGTTGCTATTTAGCAATCATCACCATTAACTATAGTTTGTTATTTGCGTATCATAAACCAGAGTTATTGGAATGATCTTCACCCACTTAGCTATGCTACCCTCTGGTAAACGTTTACATAACTATGGACAGTCACCATTTTTAATGGGTAAATCAACTATAAATGACCATTTCCAATCGCTATGTTTATTATACTTATAACGAAAAAACAATAACTCTGGTATAGCTATAACTCATAACTATGTTTAATGGTTCCAATCATTCGCCATGTTGAACCATAACAAGGCGCCAGTTCCGAGGACCGGGCTGCTGATCGGCAGCCAGGGTGCCAACATCAAGGAACTGCGACGGGACAGCGGCTGCAAGGCACGCTTTTCGCTTCAGCCCGAAGCCTATCCGGGTGAACCTTGGTTCGGTTATATATATATATATATACATATTATTATTATTGCTAATATTATTGTTATAATTATTTTAAACGTGCAATATTTTTAAATATATACACATACGAACCTAACCAACAGAATGATAGTATTTATAATGCGCTAAATTATTTGATGTGATTTAATGGTAACTAGCCCCTGATATCCCTGGTAAACTAACATAGCTATTGAACACGGCCCATTTCTAGATGATTTACCTATGTTTATTCTTGCAGTAATGATGACATTTGTTGTAGTACCACGACCAGATCTACGCAATAACACTTTATAGTTGAGTAGAACACTGTAGACCACTTGTAATCATGTCCAATGTTCTTGCGAAATTGGTGTTTCTGGGACCTGAAAAACACATGGCCAAACCTTTAGGTTTAGGATGTATGCCTAAGCAAATCTAAGCTACAAGACTACACAATGGAGACCCCAAACATGATGTTTGTTACATTGTTGGTTTTGAACGCCATTGAAGTACTTATATATATATATATATATATATATAGATATAGTTGTAAGGTGGTTTATATCCCCATCTAACTGTAGACACATCCCCCATAAACATTCATAAACCCTACTGATTGTAGTCATGCTCAACAAGTGAGCTATCGGACCATTCCCTTATTGTATCATTCAGCAAAGGCAGGGGACACTGTTTTCACCAAAGAAATCATGTTTTCTAATCCATGTCTTGTTGGTAACGCATGTTTGTTTGGAGAAATAGCAAGAAACTGGATGACCGACCTAAAATACTATAAGTTATATCTACATAATATATATATATATATATTGGTGTGCCATCAATATGTATCTATCAAAGGTTGAGAAAATTAACTACGTGCAGATCGTGCACATAGTTTGTGTTCGTCTCCAAAAAACACTCCTGCTTGGCGTTACCAACCATCCATTTAGAATCTCAAACCCTTCTGAGCGGGAGACAGTTGGGTGCCAGATTGATATACTAAGTTTTTGTACATCACATGGGTCTCGATAGGACATAGTTATAGGTTGTTGCTGGGTTGGGTTGGATTGGGGACACAGCCCCAGCACTGCGTGGGAAAATACATGACTTGACGTCAATGGCTAAGAGGCCACAGGGGTGAAAAAAACAACTCATGGTGTGTGTGTGTGTGGCATAGGCATATCATCAAAATGCCTGTAGCATGTGGATGCATTTGGAACATTACTTCATTTGTTTGTCCGGATTTTGAGAGTCCTTTGGACATCAGACATCTGGCAAAGCTTCAAACAAGCGTCCCTCATAGATGGTCATTAGTTTGAAGAGGTTTGTCCAAAACTGGACCACCAAGGACAGTGGCTGACCGCGAGAGATCATCCTAATTCTTTGCTTCACATCCCCCATCTCAGTTTCAGAAACACTCCATTTTTCTATTCCAACCCCAATAGCTTCACTTGACATGCATATTTCAAACCTTTCCCAACTTCTCACCACATTTTCTGTCATTTTCTTCCAGCTTTGGCTCATTTCGCCCCCGTTGCCCCCGTGTCATTGGCCGCCGCGTCGTCCTTTGTTCGTCCAACCCGCGCCATGACGACGGAGCTGGTGGAGGTGGCCTTCCGGAGCATGGCGGGCGAGCAGAAGCTGCTGCAGCTTCCGCAGAACGCCTCGGTCTTGGAGGACGGAGGGATTGGATGATGTGTGTAACATGGGTAAGTATAGTTATAGCACAGTTACGGCCATGAATTGAAAGTTACATTGTCTAATCATGGGTTTCATGACAACCAACTAGTTATAGAAGTTATATGTACATTGATAACTGTTCGTTAGGCCATAACTGTATGGTATTCGTGGGATATTCATTAGTTATAGTTATGTCCTCCATAAGCTCTATAGTTAGCCAAGTTTATTCCCAATGTTTGGCATTTGAATGGGATGTTATGGAATATAGTGGAATACATAATATATATATATATAGCATGGTTTGATACAATGGGAATATCAGCCATGGAGGGTTTAGAGTGTTGTTCTCACAGTCAGAACCCATGGAATGTTGGATCATCCGAGGCGAATAGATCCATACAGAGTGGATGATATGTCATTTGGTTTTATGGGATTTTGTTTTTTGAATAACTACAGTACTTTATAATGATGATAATATGATAACTATATAGTTGTGTTTATTGCTTTTGTTTACGGGATGCAATTTAATTGTAGCTATATCGTCCACAAACTCTCTACTTAGCCAAACTGATTCCCAATGTTTTGCGTTTGGATGCGATGTTATTGCATATATTGCATTTGAATATACAATTAATTATATATGTATACACTGTAGAAGCAACAATGTTAGGTCTGAAAATGTGCTACTCCATACCTATATTATATATATACATATGCGTACTGTTTACTTATATTTATTTTGGTTTTGCAAAATAAAATCTGTTATAATGTCCATGTTGGGGATCATGTTTGTGCAAACCATCTAAAATGCTTGTTTTACATAGACTTACTATGGTGAATGGAGACTTAACATTGATTCAACTATAGAAAACAGGGAATTGAGTGAGATGTTTAACCTTCGAAGCAAAGAACACATAGGATATTTCACCTATCTCTAAGGCCAAGAAGATCTTGGAGGATGAGATGGGAATTCCCTTCCTGGAGCAAAGGCACTTTGGGGGTTTTGGGAGTTCATCAACTAGAGGAGCAGCAACCTATGCGCCTCAGACATGTTAACTATTCAATCCTATTTAACATATTTCAAAATGCTGGTTTTTGATGGCTATATTTGGTTAACAGAGGGTACAAAACTTGCATGTGTCCGATTTCGGGATATTGTTTATTCATTGACTCAACCCTGAGATACATTTGATCAATGCTTCCAACCTTTGTTGTGTTTCTCTGGATTGCACAATTTCGTGGTTTGCGAACGGAATGTGAAACATGGGGAATCCCAAGAAATCAACCAGCTGCGATTCAGAAAGTTGCATATTCAACCAGAATCGACAAGTTTTTCGCAAGGCACCAGGCACCACCAGCCCAGTGTGGCCGTTGTTGTTGCGAGGCTTCTGCATGGCACGGCGATCTTAGATGACCAAGCCAAGCCCTTCCTCCAGATCTCACAGGAAGCTGCGGAGCTTCAGGTCTTGCGACAGCCGCGGATGACGTTGGAACAGCGGCTCAGTGGCGATGTGTCACGTGTGTTGGATCGATGGGCATCCCATGAAAAATCCTAAGATGGAAGCAAAGAAGGTTTCGCAGATGTAAATTCATCGCTCGGATTTCAGGGGGGCACTTTTTTTTCTGGCATCAAGAACGACATATCAGGGCTCGACATGATATGTTTGGTTGCTACTCCTTTTGTTCATGTTTCTTTTTCCAGAAGTCGCAGCTCGGCTCGATCCAGCTAGATTTCTGTTTGAATGTTCCAATTCCCAGTGCTTCGCTTGCAGTTCTGCGACGCAGCCAGGTTTCGAAAGGAACTTGGACATGGCGAGACCGCCCTGGAGTTGAATGTTCTTCTCTCAGAAGCTGTGAGAATGGAAGAGCCCAATGTTTCTCTGGCCGTTCCGCCACGGGGTATGGACGGAATCCCTGAGGAAATGGATTTAACCATCCAGAACAGGGATTAACCAATAAAGATGGAAATAAATTAAACAGCAGAATTCGGATATATTTTGAATATATAATATTGATGTGTGTGTTTAATTTATTTATAACTATATGTAATTCATTTGGATATTTTGGCATTTTTTTTGAAGCTTAGTAGGGAACATGTTGCTCAATCTGGGGATCGGAGTGATTGCCCCATTTTCAGACAAACTTTGTTGTGCGCTTAAAGATTGGAAATATATACAGATATGTCGAACTTACCAAACACACTGACTTCAATGTGCTGAAACACTGGTAACAAGTAGGCAGAAAAGGAGTTTTACCATAGTCCAAGAGCTGGTATTTCAAGGTTGTCCCAAACTAGTTTTTGGTTTGGAACATTTTTGATTTTCCCATATATATGGGAATAATATGGAATAATCATCCCAACTGACTTTCATATTTTTCAGAGGGGTAGGTCAACCACCAACCAGCAAAACAAACACGACCTTCAGCTGCGAGAAGCGCCAAGACCAAGCTTTCCAACTCCAGGTTGCTTTGGAAATCGTTTACCATCCAGACTTTGCCGACTTGGCCTCTTGCCACGCTGGGATGAACCCCCTGGAATCGGCCAGGAAAATCCCTTACAACCCTAGAATTCTGCAATCTGTTGGTCGTATCCCCATGGTATTCCCCACCGTCCAAGCGGCTTCAACCATCACCCTGTTCTCGGGCACATCACTTCAGCAGACGCATTCTTGGGTGTGGTTACCACAGGGGCCCCCTAGTTACCCTCTGGTAAACATACAGAAAACTATGGAAAATAACAAATTTTAATGGGTAAATCCACTATTTCTATGGTGATTTTCAATAGCTATGTTAAATTACCAGAGGGTACCCTACAGAAACACCTTAAACATCCTTAAGCCCGAGACAATGTGGTAAACCCAATGCCATAAACCATCCCAAACTGGGTTTATGATTGGATATGTCCCTGCTGGGAGGATGTAAAGTGACCACCCACTTGGTTAGCTAACTGTCAAGCAGCACCTCGGTTTGCCCGGTTGGCTTAAAAGTGAATGATGTTTGTTGCCAGAATTGGCGATCTAGATATAATATAATATATATATATATATATACATATATATATGTATATGTATATGTGTATATATATGTATATGTATATATATATATATGTATATATATGTATATTTATTATATATATACATGCATTTATATATATATATACGTATATGTGTATATGTAGTTTTGTATATGTGCAAATGTGCATATATGTATATGATTGTGTATATACTTAT
>Ga0126342_10009532_pt1 | contig 17398 bp, 12 predicted proteins | sample Cyp1metagenome_FD_92528 | JGI IMG/M metagenome (GOLD analysis project Ga0126342, IMG submission 92528) | Coral microbial communities from Lord Howe Island, Old Settlement Bay, Australia - Cyphastrea 1 metagenome | ecosystem: Host-associated > Invertebrates > Cnidaria > Coral ... | reverse complement strand
TGGGTATCGCTAATGTGGATATTAGAGAAATATGATGACATAACCTTGAAAAGGGGTATCGCTAATTTGGGAAGGTCCCATCGCTTACCTCGTGTTTTTAACAAGTTCCATCAATTTCCATAAACCAATGTCCGTCGAATACATATTTAGTATTGCCAGGGTTTTTACGGTTGCTCATATGGGAAAATGATGATTGACCAGGCAGATTTACGTAGTTGCCCAGTAAATATATGTAAATATCTTGTATTTTCAGGTGCCAAAGCCATTTTACCGTCGTAGCAAGATGTAGCAAGGCACCGAGGTGCACCAGCACCAAGCAGCTGATCAGCAGCACTAGGAAGGCTAGCCATCCTGGCAACGGTGGAATGGATGGATTTTGTGGGGGAAATCTACCTGAAATCTACCTGAAACCATGGTGAAACCATGATTACAAATGCTTCACAAAGCCTCACATGTATCCAAATGATTCCAAATGTAGGGGGTTCAACCATGCATTTCCCCATCCTGGCCCTCACCAACCTGCCTATCGGCAGATCAAAGATGGGATCCTTCAGACCTGTGGATCATCCGTTTGGATATCGTGAAAATGGGCTGCTTTTCATCTATTGAATATCTTGAAGCAAACATTAAGCATGCTCAAACATATGTTAATATATTATGAATATATCAACTATCCTGCGGTCACTTCTAGAACAACAGTCCTTGGATGTCGTGCGAAAAGCCAAGCTTGGATGCGAGCTCAGCTCAGAGCAACCAAAGTACCCAGGCCCCCGCACTAAGCCACGAGTGCCAATTCGGTGCCTGGGTCGGTGGGTGTCAGTTCCAAGCCCACACAAGTGATCACTGTTTAGTATGTTTCAAGCTTATCACAATGTATAACCATCTCCAATGTATTCACCTTCGCAGATGAAGGGATAAAGTGATCTGAGTAAGTATATATATATATATTAATTATATATAATTACTGTATATGTATGGGGGTAGTTCAGCCATTCGAGCATCCCATTTTGAGGATGTTTCTGAGGCAGTCACCGGAAGCCATCTCAAAGTCCACGACAGTACAGCCTGAAGCCGCCCCAGTGGAGCCAGAGCCAAATGTCAAGGCATAGTTCAGGTTCCTCCTGAGTAATGGATGTCATATTTATTGAGGATCATTGAGGATCATTGAGGATATATTTCTTTAGGCATATTTCAGGTTCCTACTGCTTGTGATGTAGTGATGTCCTATTTCAGGTACTTAAACATATCCTCACTTGGAGGTAACTGGAAACTGATTTAGCAAAACGACCTGCCAAAGTTGGATATGCTGTTTCCTATACGAGGCCGTACACATCCAAAATTGAGTCCAATCATTTTGGGACATGCCCAAACGTCTTAGGCCAACGTTTGTTCAACCCCTAGAAATCCCATAGATGTTGCATGATGTTGGTCATCTTTAGTAATCCATCCCCATTTCCAACATTTCTAGCTACCCAAGTTCGCACCACGCCGCTATGACCAGCTTGGTTTCCGCACATTTCGGGCCGCTGGTATCAATGCAAATGCCGCAGCCAGCAAGGTCGTCAACTCAGAGAACCCAAGTATCACCAACAGGTGACAAGTCAACTGCAGCCATAGGAGTTGAATATGAACAAAAATATAACAGATGAAATATGATGAAATTAGATGAACATAGCAAACACATATGCAACCAATTCAAGTCCACCCCCAACATTGTTTCTGAACATGTTTCGGCCGTGAGCCGTTCATGGCGCTTCGCAGTTTTGGGGCATCAATGATGCATCCTCCTCGGAGGAGAAAAAAATAAGGTCCATTTTTTCAGACCTGACTGTGACTGTCGGGTATTGCAATCAAATGAATCTGGATAGGAAGTCTGGGGGTCTCGAAACTGAGGACAAGGTTTGGGCAAAAATCTTGAATTTGACCTGCACTAGATTGTCATCCGCAGCAGTTCTTGCCTCTCTGAGTTTTGGATCGGGGACCCATATTTGATCATATTTGATCCTTAGGATTCCTTTGGTATCTGTGTGCTCAGGAATATTGTTGGCAGCTGCTAAGCAATACTCCCTTTCTGTACTGTCTCTCAGCCACCATCAGCAACAAACAGGACACCAGTGGTGTTCTGGGTCTCCCTGCCGAACGACCAAACGGTACGTTGCCATGAAGGGTGCCCCGCACACTTCGGGACAGCCACAAAACCACCTCATCCACAAGACAAATGCCAGGATCATCCCTCAAGTCAATGGAATCGGGTTGATCAGCTGGACTGAGTTTCGTGAGTTTTTTCTGCGATTCGCGAAAAACCTGATATATGTTTCTGGGATATACATTGTAAAATATACCGACATACCCGCACTTTCTGAGCATTTCGTCCCCGATCATCTCAACAGCTGGAAAGTGTGACGACCACTGACGAACTAAGACCCTGACCATAAAAGCGATGACAATCAAGGAGCCCAATCCTGGATCTACCAGGCTACTGGTCCATTGGGTTACCCCCAAATTTTCATTCAACATCTGGGGCTTGAGGGTCCCGTGTCTGCCCATGCCCGAATCTCTGCTGCCGTCCTCCCAAGCCAGCGTGAAAAGTCACACTCTCACGGAGGGGCTTCCAACCAATGACCTGGTCGTGTCGACGGCGGTGTCAGCAGGCTTGAGCCCATCCACGTCCCATGGTCGTCCCATGATCAATCGGGATTCCATGGTTTCATCCGCAACAAACATGGAAAGCTGGGAAAAAGATGGAACAATGATGGAAAAATGAAAGCACCTACCATCACCCACTAAATCTGAATGGTTCGACGGATGGGTCAATCTCAACTGAGGACTGGACAAAGATCATCCCGATTAGCAGGAAAAGGAAGACTGACAAGTCAAAGTGCCTTAGCGCTGGCCATGATCTGAAATGTCTGAAATGATTATGGGAAATTCATCAATGGCTATGTTTTTTTAATGGTGATTCAACCAAGAATTGGGAAACCAACCTTAATGGGGATACAACGTCATGAAACGTCCCAAACTTGGAAACCCCTCACCTTTTTTTGTGAAGCCTTTGATTTATGGGTCAGAGGAATTCCTCTAGAAATGGGCTGGTTGGTAGTTGAACTGGCCAAACTCTGTGGCCCGTACCCCTTGGTTCGTTGGTTCGTTGGTTTGTTGCTCGACTCTGAGACCAGGACATGTACCACGACGCATGCGCGGTGTGGACACCAGGAGGCAACTGCGGTGGCATAAGCATGATATGAACATTCCAGGATACTGCATGATACATTATGATCCCAAATACTACGTGATATTGCATATGGTATTTCATTATACTACACGATATTACATTCGAAATCACATTGCACTACCTAATACTACTAAAATCTACTAAAGCTGACATGGTATTCCATGATGCTACGAGTACACTGAGTACATCATGATATGATTCATTTCCGTTGCCCCCAGTAGCCGTGGCGCCTGGTTAATGTAGACACATCCCCCAGCTGAAGGGATGGGAACTGCCAAGTGGTCGGCCTCACCAAACTTGGGATCTTCGTTGGGCAGGTGGCCAAACTGCTCGCTACAACATGCGGTCCTTGCTGGTTGTCCTCTTTTTTGTTAAGCACGGGAACTCGGAACATGTTGTCAACCTGGGCGCTATTTTTTTAACCTGCGAAGCCGACAGGCTTTTGCAAGAATAGAAACCCAAATATCGTTACCGACAGAATTATGGAATAGGATGTTACAACTATATCCCATGAATATTCCATTCATATCCCACTAACATCCCATTGATCAATATCAATATACATTGAACGATCCTAATTGATATTAACATCATATATCATCACATTAACATCATACTAACTATGGGAGTTCCGCATTTTCAGACATCATATTCACAGCCGTTTTTTCCAAACCCGTGGCCCACTGAGCTTCCGGGCCCACTGAATCGCTTTCACGCTACATCTCTTGGTACAGTCCCTGCACACTCCCGGGAAGACGGTCGCTAGCCTGGGATGTCGAGTCGCGGCATGAGGGTGGTTGAAAAATGCTTCTGAAAGAAACAGCTGTGATAACTACATGTGTTTATATATATATGTTTAAGTTGGGGAAAACTGAGAATGTGATAGTACATTCTTGTAAAACATATTATTAAAATGCTGAATATATATATATATCGTTCAAAAGAATCAGTTGCTCAACGGAATGGCCATCCTGGAAGAGAGGAAACTCTGGAAGATGGATAAGAAACAAGCGAAGCACCAGCCAGATTTGATAGTCTCATTGCGGTCCAACCAGAAGGTTCAACCTCACTGACCCCTCTGTTTTTGGCACATTCCTTTACACCTTGAGGCATTTCAACTATCCCGCAGGCCTTTCAAATCTATCCTCTCCCTGCGATGTCACCAAGGAACAGACACAGCCGGCCTTACGTCAAGCCAAGCAGCCAGGGATAACCAAGGCTACAAAGCCATCTCGGGGGACCCTTCTTGACCTTCGGCCCATGGTTGAACTGGTTGAACCCAGGTTTACTTCCCGTTAACACTGGTTCTTTCCATCCCAATCGGCTTCTCCTCCCTATGGCTTCGCTAAAAGCATGTCAAAAACATGGGGCCCAAAATGGATCAACATGGCATAATTATTTAATAATAGAACAATTGATGATCAACCGCTAGATGATTTTGGGGTACCCGGTCCCCTATTTTCAGACAAACCCGAATAGTATACATGCCTCAATTCAAACGTGCCTCAAATTGTATGAAAATCATCTAACATGGCACCCTGTTAGTGTTGTGGTATTTTTCAAAGGCCGCCTTTCCCTATTCAAAGGGATACTCTTCAGCTTTGCACAGGTCAGAGGCAGCTTGGCTACGAACAAGCAACAACATGCACTGAGGTAGCCCAAAATGGAAAATATTGGTAATATTTTTAATATATATATATATATAATAAAGTAGCTTTTCATATTTTTTTGGGGGGACATTTTTTTGCTTCCAATACTACTTTCAGAAAGGGGCACGGTACCCTTCTGCTCAACGACCTCGTCCCACGCCCACAACACAGAACAAATATGTTTTCACAAAACAAAATGATTTTATTAAAATCTGTTTTGGCCCAATTCCACCAATTTCAAAATATCGTAAAAAAGATAAATGAAAATCATTTAGCAACAGAAACTCTGATTAGCACCCCTTTGAATAGATCCCCAGAGATGGAGAAAGAATTTTCTGTTGGGAAAGTGATGCTAATTGATGTTCCATTTCACCAATGCAGGCAACATCATGCAACTATCATGTTGCATAAAACTACTCTTTCACCAAACATGGCAAATTGCAGATTGCATCTTGAACCGGCTTACCAACTTCCATGGTAAAGTCATTTAAGTCCTTAAGTGTGACATCCCAGCCGTTGCTGACCTCGATGTGCAGCCGCGATTTTGGGCCCTCAGTGGCGCTGAGAGCTGGCCGAGCACAACTGGTTGTACCCAGTTTTTGGGATGACTACAGTACCCTATTTGGCGGTGTCGTATTTCTATCATCACATATCATCACTAGTAATCATTTATCAATCCATCTATGGTTTCTATGCCAATACCCATTCCGAAGTGGGGCATCCAGTTCGAAATCATACCATCCCCTACCCATGTGGCTTCAAGCAAGGCCTGGTAAACTTCATTGAGCCGGACAACCAGACTGGGAGTCCAGCTACTGTGGAAATCCAATTGAAGATGGATTTGGTTTCTTGCTTGTCAAACTTCAACAGCAAGTATACCTGTACAAATGCGGTCATTTGAGCTGCAGCTAATGAGCTGCCGAACCACAACGTGCATCAGAACTCCAAACTGCTCAATTGTGCATCCTTATTCCTTGGTCTAGTTGCGAATCAAAAATGGGATACCAATGGTGCCACAAGTCTGGAAATGCTTGGGTACTAATCCATCCGATTTCTGGCTCACTTTGGGTGTGAAAATGGTAGACCTTCTAAATGGCCATCTAGTAGGGAAAATGATGAACCATCAATTTTGGGAGTACAAAATGTATAATTAACTTAATTAACCATCAAATGATCATTAACCATCAAATAACTAAACATGATTTTCAGACAAACTCACTTTGAGCCAACCACCGCCTGCATCACAGGCCAAGCCTCGGTAGCGTGGGTGGATCACTGGTTCCAAGTTGGATGGGAACAAGACCCGGTGCCCTACAATTCCGGAAAAAAATGTAAGGATCGAATATGGGGTGATCCTATGAATCTATCAGGAAGAAACATCTGTAATTATGTACATAAATATATATATATATATAATAATTATGTATTATTATTATTATTGTTGATTGTATATATATATGTGTGTATAACCATGCAAATACCCATCAAATATATGACCATTCGAATATCTGCAATACATGGGCGGGGAGAAAACAACTTGCGACCATTCTCAAACAACCATGGCCATCTTGATGGACAATCCGACAATCCGTACTAGGACCTTTAGACAAACTTTGTATATATATATATGATCATATATATGATCATTATATATTGTTATAGATCTGTAATTAGATAAATAATGATCATATATATATATAATAATAATCATCATCATATAATATTACATATATATATAAGTATATATGATTAAATTATATATATATATATCTTTATGTATCTGGCTAGATCACAATGATTCACCCACCTGAAATAATTCGGGTTGGAATCTGTTCCCGTCACCATTCTAGTCCCAGCTGCATAGTATGGGGGCTGCTCAAACTTCCGCAAGCACAGCGGTGCAGGATGCTGCGTGGTCACCTGAGGGTACCCCAGGGGATTTCAAGGATCCTTCAGGGTAGTTCATAGTAGATATATGGGGGGGGGTCCTTAAATGCGGATACCTCAAAATTGATGGTTTATAATGGAAAAACCTACTAAAATGATCTTTTAGGAACCCCCCCACCAGATTCTGATTTATTGGGGGAAAGGGATAGGATTCAACATGTTCCCAGTGAAACGCCATGTATATAGATCCAGATGTCATATCAAATCAGAATCCCATCACATCAAACGATATGGAGGTTTCCAAAAATGGGGGGTACCCCAAATATTATGATTTTGGGGATCCCCCATTCCAAGAAACACCCATATCAAGACATACCTGGCACCACAAGTGATGAGCCGCTGAAGTTTTCCGGGCCATCGGGCTGGGATGACTTCTCGCTCACCATGTGCGCTGTGGAACTCGATGGTTGAGTCCTCAATGGAGGATACAATGGCAGCAACCACTGCCACCACCCAGATTAATGCGGCAAAGCCAATAGCAAACAATCACTAAATTTACCAGACATGGGTGGTATAAAGCGTCCCCCAACTGAGGGTCTATCATTACCACATTGCATCTGGCTCAGATTGGACCATCAGTTTTGTTTTCATGGTTTTTCATGGTTTTTCATGGTTTTTGTACAACACGTCCAGCTGCAACAGATGAGCTGACTGCCATTCATCCCTGTTGGGTTTGGCTGAAGATCATCCCCCCATGTTTGAACAAGCCCGTGGCTGAATGCCAAATGGTAAGCTCCAAACCGCCAAGCTATGCACGAAGCAAGCCCTGGCGAGGAGCAACACGATCCAAGAAATCTCCTGTGACTATAGCTCAAAAATGTGATTCATGCGAAAGGAACCACAAAGTTCTTTTTGTTTCAGTATGCGTTGAATCATCCCAAATGTGGGTCAAACATTCTTTGAGCCATACCCACTTGCAAGTGGAACCATCACTGAGACTGCCCCTTCACTGCTGATTAGCTTGGAAGCTGACGCAAGAACGGCAGCACGGAGCATGGTGGCTTTGTTTTGCACAAAACTCCAAATCGCTCCGTTCGGAAGTTACTTACCTGGTTGGATTGCACAATATAGCATCAGTCTGCGCGAGAGTCTTCCACTTATCAGCTTAAACGGGAAATCTTCAAATGTGCAAGTCACTTACATGAAATCTGTTGATCTTGCTGCAATCTTGTGTAGATGGCTATAGCTTTGGGTCTTGCAAGCCGAAAAGCAAACATTGGCACTGCGCAATGCTTGGAGTGAACCTCCGCATTGTGAATGTGGGTTTCATTCAATCCGTCCCCTGGTGAACACCATCTAGTTTCGCAAGGTCTGCTGGGTAGTACCACGTGCCAAACGCAATTTGCATGCACTTTTGCGCAGAGGCACTTGTGTCCACCGGGTGCGGGCACCGACTGCTCTGGTCGACCATGTGGGAGCATATAATTTGTTTTGTAAGCACCATAAATACATCAATATGCAATGTTTTCAGAATTGGCAGCCATCCATATTCAAAAATCTGCTGCAAGTCTGAAGTCGAGCAGCAGCAGTGACATCCATGGACTAATGGCGGGATTTTCGAGCATGACTTGGTGGCATTTGCCCGGCAAGTCGAAAACGGTGAGACCAACTCGTCCAACCACATGGACTAAACAGGTGAAACGATGTCACCAACCATTTGCCACAGGCAGGGATTCTTCACCGACCCCACAGCTTTTCGAACTGCATGGTTTCCTTCGCCTCCTCTAAACTTTGCAGTTCTTGCCGAGTTTTCTCGACCTCGAGCTTGCAGCAAAAAGTCAACTACAGAAGTCCAACAGGTGTTGGTGGGCTGTGGGTCATGATATTCGTCATGAGTCAGATGTCAAGTTAGACAATTAGACAACGCTATTGGATTACCTATTGCTTTATTATGGTTTATCTATTGGTTGTTTCTTGGCTCTTGGATTTCTTGGGTCTTTGAGGTTTCACCAAGCCGACCAGGAACCTCATCTCTCAAGCTGCCATTCAAGGCTTTGAGGGCAGCCTGGCAGCATGGGCATCTGATTTTTCTGTAGAACATGGTGGAAACTCTGTGAATACGAAGACTGGAAACGGCCTGTGAAAAAAAACATGCTGTCTATATATATATATGTTTACAGAATCCTTCTATTGAATCTATATGTATGGTTCGTATTGCATAAACATCCCTATCAACAGCAAGAAACGCAAACCAAGTGCGAAAAAAGAACAATGTCAAAAACATATTGCAAAATCTCCAAGATATAATGACTAATTGTCATAGGAGAAAATCCTGCTCATGGATTTAATAATCCCATATGATCATCAACACATCATCCCAGTTGGAATGTGAGCCAACGATCAATGCTGAAACGGTGAGACATCACCTTATGATATATCATTCATATCCGTTTATATATGTATCTAGTCCCCATTTTCAAACACCCCATATATATATACATATATATATATATATATACATATATATATATACATATATATATATATATATATACATATATATACACCCTATGGTAATTTCACATAGCTATGGACAATCACCATTGTTAGTAGGTAAATCATCGAACTCACTGGGCCATCGACCCCATCGAAAAACCATAGCTATGTAGCAAAATATATATCCTATCCCAATAGATGGTGTCCCAATCATACTGTTGGTGATATATCCCATGAATTCCCATGATACAAAAAAACCACGATACATTCCCAATCAGATCCCACGATACATTCCCAGGTTCATGATAAAGTCATCAGAAATATCAATATGTTTATACATCCATGATATTCCCAATCATATCCCATTAGTATCGCATTACCCCGGGGTTAAACCTTTAACGTTTACCATAGATGCAGGAAACCCATGGTTTCCCGCTCCGACATCATGACTTAGTGCCTTGGACTTCAACAGCTTGACCTGAGCAGAAACTTGGGGAACCTGTCGGGAAAAAATTGATAAGTGGAAAGTTGGAAAAGAAAACAATAATATATACTATATATATATATCATATATAACATATCAATATACATAAATATATATATATATATGTATCATTATTATTATTATGTAGTTCTGTCTAAAAGGCTTAAAAGGTGGAGTTTCCGTTACCAGATTTCCAGAGGCTTTCAGTGGCTCTCTCAACAAAAGCCACTTTCCGTTGCCGGGCGGCTGATTGGGCTAGTCGGCAGGATTCCACCTCCTGCGGGCAGCTGCAGACTTGTCGGAACAATGCCCCAGCACCAAAAACCTCCCATAAATCGTCCAAAATCACGCTTATCGTATCTTATCGTTTCATATTCAAGGTTTGATTTGAACATGGGAATGGCTCAAAAAAGGGGTGCCTCTGAACCCACTAAATTGCTCGTAGTTTGTATTAGACCAGCCATTTCCTGGGTCTCGATAAATTTTGATGGAGGGATAACCAAAAAGATCTGAATTGGCAATTTCACAGGGCGGCCAGCAGATGGGGTGTCACTTTTGTGCTTGACTCTGAATTCAAGTTCAATCTACATGTCATGGTTGCATGTGTTTTATAGTTGCGCTAGTTCAAGGTGGAACAAAAATGTGATATTTTCGTATAAACATCAATAAACCATGACATAAACATGATAGAATGATAAACAACGATTTCACCAATGGTTTTCGCGTGTTGTTTTACCCCCCTAGGTCATCACGGGTCACTCTGCAGGGCTCCTGGATCATCTGCTTACACAGCTGCGTCTGCTGCCGCCTTGACTGGTTGGAGGATAAAATATTTGAGGCCCCTCCTGTTTGATGGTGCTGTTTGGTGTAAACATTACTGTAAACATGTGTAAACCAGAGTTTCGTGTAATATGTGTAATTGGTCAATTGACATAATTCCATGATATTCCATTGATGGGAATCTAGTTGCATAGGGGTTGAATCGTTGGGGTCCTGGAAAAATCAGTAGAACTTGAGTCTTAAGGGTTGGTGAACGAAAGCTAAGCAAGCAGACAAGACATAAAGCCCGGTGGAGTGACATAGGTGGAGCGAGTTGGGAAGGTGGCGTGAGCTACTGGTAGGCGGAACGAATTGGGTAGAGGGAACTAAGCCCAAGACCATCCAATCCCAGGACCCTTCCCAAAAGCTCTGAGAATTTGGGGAGTGTAGGTCACATGAAAAATCGTCCCCACATCCGTGGCTAAAGCAAGAAGCAACTCCATCTAGCTACTACAAACGGATGAACAGTGACCCGGTGACCCAGTGACCCAGTGAGTGTGTGTGTGTGTATGTGTGTATGTTTGTGTGTTTGTGTGTTTGTGTGTTTGTGTGTTTGTGTCTGTGTGTGCAAGTTGAGTATGGAGCTGCTGCAAACTCCAACAATGTGGATATCAATCAAGCAAAAGTGCTCAACTTGAATTTGAATCAGCAAAGTTACATCCTCAACTGTTCGGAAATCCAACACCACATTGCTGGTACTGTTACATCCCATGTATCCACAATCCCTGGTTTTTGTATTTGTAATTTCTACCCCCTTGTTGTTGTTATCCCATGGAAACATCACCATGTTTTGGAAGGTCATGCCAGCATCCTGCCAAGACACACCAGGGCACTCTCGATCAAGGTATGGCGAACCTTTTGCCTCGCTGACCAAGGTGGCTGAAGGGGATCCCGTGCTGCAAGATAGGGAGTTCACACTTTTGACTAGGATATAGACATATATAAGACTTACGTGTGTATCTACATATATATAGAGAGAGAGAGACTACATATATAGATAGATCATTGTCTTGTTAAATAATCTAAGTAATTAAGAATGAGATTGGGTATGATTAATCACATGATCATATAATATATAATATTAATTAATATGATATGAATCCATATGATATGATATGTTTTGGGCCAAACCCCAGTTCCGGCTTGCCGTTTGCACCAGCACCATCCTGAGGCCCCCGAGCCCTGTCTGAATGGTGTCATCCGTAGATGCATACAGCTTGCCATGAAGCTGGCGCAAGGCGGTGCAAGGCTTTCCATCTAAGTCATCACCGCAGCTGCATGTTTCAAGAAAATGGTCCAGAGGGGCCACGGAAAAAAAATAGGGAAACCCAACCAAAAGCCTAGAAAAGTGGGGATGGTTTATACCATTCATCTCTGGCGAAATTGGGGATGATTTCGTATGTGGCTTTAGTTACCACGACATGAGCTGAAGTTGAAAGTTTTACCCCTCTGCCTCGCGAACTCGAGGTGCTTTGCCCTTCTTTGGTTTGCTTGATCCTTCCTGGTGGTGTGAATTCAGATGGTATGTTGCAGTGCAGGGTCTGGATGACCAAAGGTGAGGAAAGGTCTGTGCGCCTGTATTGAAAGTTTGCTACTGGGAATACGATCTCTGGATCTTTGAATAAAAATCTTTGTATTGAACAACAAATCATGTAGGCTACAAGAGGTGTCACGCTTCAAGTGTGACAAGGAGCAACCGAACCAGGATTTTCTCCTGAAAGTCTTTCCACCACATCTGTGAAACCCAATTGGGAAGTACTACATCTTCATTTGAAAACCCTGACATGGAGAAATAATGAGAAATGCCAGCAAGGTCATCTGGGAATGGGTCAAACTAAGGCCAAGGAAACTGGAACCACGAATTTTACCCACGTTCTTCGTCATCCTTCTTTGCGAACCATGACCCGTTTTCTTGATCCGAACCCATACACTTTGATTAGTGCGGACAGGCCTGCCGCTGGCGATCTCTAACCTGCGCGAACAGCTCAGAACATGATTTTCTTTGGTCTTGATGTATCTCATCATTGATCTCAGCTAGGGGTCTAGCACAAATGATCACAACGGGATGTGTGTTCAACCTGGTGACACCTGAATCGGACCTTTTCTGGAGACCCCACAACACCCATAGATGGAGAAGGCAAGCTGCATTCCGTCGTGCCTCCGGAGGTCCGGACCTGGCAACTCCCCAAAAAAATATCCGGAAAAAGTGATATGCCCATCTGTGGCAAAAGGCCACAATGAATCTCCATGAGAGACCATCTGGGTGTGTCCAGAGATAGCGGAGGGATTGTAGTAAGGATGGTTTCACCCCAGACAACAAGAAATGCGCAAACCAAAAAGTGGGCTTGCCATGGCTTACCAACAGAAATGCTGGATTTTAGCGGTCCCAGATCTTTGGGGAAAAAACAATCTTGCAGTTGTTCCTTGTGACTGCCAGGGGGCAAGCAAAACGTTCGTTGGCGACGTCTATCGCGGTTTCAGCTAGTTTGAGCTGTATTTTTTCTGGTTTGCTTTGTCCAGTAGGTACGGGGTGTTGACATCATTATTTACATTAGCTGCTTAATACGCAATGATATGGTCAGTTGAAATATACTCCTAGTTGCCTTGGTATACCATATAATGAGTTCACATTTCAAGGATACAACTGTGTATAATCCTGGGTAAAATTGGAAAACCAAAATCCTACATCTCGATGCTCCAAGTCGGTTCTCACTTCCTGAGTAGGATGCACCAAGTACAGGGTTTCTTGGTACAGGGTTTTCTTATGGCTCCTCTTACTTCGAGGCATCGCCTTTTGTTGGACATTCATTGATTTCACGACCCAACAACACCTGCGAGATGCAGAAGTGCCAGGGACAGTCACAACAGGACACCTTTCGTATGGCAAAGACTTGGGAACCAAAAAGTGGAACAGCCAATACTGAAAAGATATCCCTTGTCTGAAAAACAACATCTGTAGTCATATGTCAGATTACCCCAAAACAGATTCATCAGAACTTGGGAATTTCATGGGAAATTCAGAAATTCCCGGACGTTTCCTAAGTCATGGGGGTACCCCATTTTCATCATCCAGTCATTGGACCTATGACTTAGTATAGCTTAATCTATGGTGACTCAGGGATTCCCCATGACTTAAGAAACCTCTATATTTGGTTCAATCACCATTTGGGTTGGCAAAAAAAAAACCATTAAAAATTTGATTTCCGATTGATTAAAATCCCATCTTAATTTAAGATCCCATTCCAATCCCATTAGAGGGCTTATTAACCATTAATAACCATTAATAACATTTAATAACCATTATTAGCCATTGTTAACCATTATATTGACCATGATTAACCATTCTTAACCATTATTATCTATTATCATCCATTATTAACCATTCTTTACCATTATTAACCACAAATCATCGCCTTCCGAAACGCACCGAACGCTTCCAACGGGCCGCCCCGAACGGCACCGCTCCAAGGCATCCTTCTCCCGTGCCACGGCCGTCTGAATCTGAGCGTTGGCCGCCGAGACCTGGGGTCATATCAGTCGTCCCATGGGTGGAACCGAAGGGGATCCCAGGGAACATGATTTCAACATCCGGCCGATTTTGGGAGATTCATCTTACACCAGGAGGTTTGATAGTTTTGGTCATTCTTGGAGTGTAGAGTAAAACTCGTTTGAAATGGAATCTTGATCTGATTAAATTTGGATGCTCTATTCACACCAGTACAGATCTTATGATGGATTTACCACCTTTTGCGGTGTTCAGTGTTGACCCATACCCGGACAAGGTCCATGGCAAACCCTGAATGTCGTTACTTTGTAGCTGTTTAGTGGGTCACGTTTTTCCATCTTTAAAGGATGCCAAACAAAATAAACAAATACTGTAGTCCACTAGCCTCCAGTAATTTAACATAGCTATGGAAACGGCCTGTTGAGTTCAATGATTTACCCATTAAAAGATGGTGATGCGTTCCACCCTAAACTATTGGTCATTTCCAGCCTCATTGAGAGCGTGAGTCAGCTCTGCGTCTTTGGGACCCTGACAGTTCGTTCACTTCACCGTTGGAGAGGTGTCCCACGTGGATCCCCAAATCCGATTTAACGGTTGCGTGCTTTCGGATGTAAGAAAAGAATGTGGTCAGCGAAACTGCGACATTGTCGGCTCATGATTTCTTTGAAATCAACTACCAGGTATTTTGCGACACATGTTTATCTAGTTTCGGTTTCGGAGTGGAAAAGGGTAAGGCATTGTCAGGCACTGGTTCTGACGGTATGAGCCATGTCTTCCGAATGATTATATTTTTTCAGTATCTGAATCTGATTTTCATTGTAGAGTAATGGGAAAATGGTGTCCATCAAACATCTTCTTCGACAAGCCTCAAAAGAAGCAGTTGTACTACTGTACTATCTCATACTAATCATACAAAACTAGACCTAATCGAAAATCAAAACTATATCTAATCACATCGAACTAGATCTAATCATATCCAGCTAAGCAGCTATATCTATATCTAGCTATATAATGTTATATCTAACATTATCTAACTATATTTGATATTATCAAATGATATCAAGGACTTCTTTCGATTGGTCGCCTCGTCGCCCTTCGATTTCAGCATCGCTCGCATCTCCAGCATTTGGCTGTTCAGCTCCTGAGGATAGCAGTTGCTCAACTGACAAAATCAATGGACCCCAAAAAAGATAGAACACTTAAAGGACTTAGTGTAGTTAGCACTATGTACTATCTTTTGGTAGGAAATTACTATTCATGTTTTTTTCCCGGGATTGGTAGAACGGACATGGATGGATTTCTAAGGCACGTAGGGTTGGCATGGTTTGACAAACTTGGACAGAACATCAGGCAAAAAGCAGCCATGGATAATGCAAATGGACTTGGACACACTTGGAGTTTCAATGAACTGTCAGTAAACATCGTTTTCAATTGGTGTGGATATCGTCATCATTGCATTCCATCTTTCAAGGGCAACCTCCAGTCCTGCAACTGATTCTCCAGCTGCGGTTGGGGCTGTCCACTACCAACCTGCGCGCAGGATCTCAGGATGAAGCATTGACGGACTATACCAGCCGTTGCTTGTAAAATTGGGGGATGGTTTTTGCTGTATGGGGTTTTAATGGGTTTAACAGGTGTTTTACCACATTGACAAAGCTGGAAGTGGAAAAACTACCAAACTCCGCAAGTTTCCAAGCGTGGAACCCCAACTGTCAGATGTGTTCTGAACCGCACGATTTATGGGTCGAGACCATTTGGAGAAACCAAGCTGATCTTGCTATCTTGCGTTACAGTATACATCCTCCTGTTTGTTGCTCAGTATGCTCATTGTTCTTCTTCGTCGACCCGACCTGTTCTTGCTGGCCAGAATCCACACCTTTGATGGTTGGGGTATCCCGCATCTTTTGTACGTACCCACGCATCCCCATCTTGTTGACATGGTCATGCTGATGGGTCGAGTCAGATATCGTTATCAGGCTAGACATTGGGAAAGCTCAAGAGCTAGCATGATTGCCCTAAGATCACTGGGTAGTTGTTGTATTCCCACAGTACAGAGTTGTAAAATGTTGTAAACATCACCCATTTGTCGTGGTCATGTCCGCTAGTTTCTGTTTTTTGTTTGAGTATCCCCGCTGGCTCTTGGGTAGTACCCTCATATTCTCCGTTGATGCTTGGGTAGCAACCAACTCTTTGTTGGTTGCATCACGACCACATGCTTTGATGGCTCACTATCCCCATTTCGGCCGTCAGTATCCAGCCATGGGAGATGATCTTCCACTGATCTCTTAAAGAGCAAACTATCCAATGAGATAACCTATTAATTTAAGGTCGCATGGGGCCCTCTCCACAGCGATATGGGGCCCCATCGTCCCCCATCTCAAATTGCTGCTTATATCACATATAATATCATATAATATCCCAAATCTCAAGAAAAATCCTCTCACTCTCACCTATTATAGTATATCCATGTTCATTGGTTTAATCCCCTTCTTCGAAGGTGAAATCCCGATTTCTCTTGGTCAAATCATGCCAAACCCCGCCAGAAAAACCACCATTCATCGCCTGTTTGGCCAACATCGCAAAGCCTTCGGTCAGCTGCTCCACCTCCCAGCTTCATTCAGTAATTTAACTGGCATCAAACTGGTATGTTCTTTCTTTCGCACAAAAATGGCGGTCTTGATTCCTGCCAACAACAAGCTTCCAAGTCTTGGAAACCCATAACACTCTTCTACTTGTGGCATCTGCAGGAGTATATTTCTACGCCTGCTGACTATGGTAGGAATTATATACAGTTTAAACAAAGGTGGTTGAATGGGTATCAAAGTTGAATTTATAGCAAGATCGACAATGACAAATGCATTGATTATAAATGACTAGATGGATGAATGGATAGATGGATACAGTAAATGGATGGATGGATGGATGGATGGATGGATAGATGGAAGGATGGATAGATACCATGCTTAGTTACGTCATGTATCGTATGTGGAAAATTGAATGTCATATGGGTAACAATAATATATCAGATCCTATATTGATAACTAGATATGTACACCCTATCTGCCTTTTTGCATGACACGTGTATCAGACGTATGTATACATGTTTATATATGTATTATATATATATATATCATGCGTATAATAATACAAACATATTATATATATATACATATAATATGCTTATATATGCTGGCGGCTGGTTTACCGTACGTGCGTTTTTGTGTTTTTTTTGGCCGATCCGATGGGGTGGGTTGGGGTGGGGTGGGGTGGGCTAATAACGTTCAATGGCACTAGCACACATATTTGATGCTACGCTAGCGACCTCG
>Ga0126342_10009531_pt1 | contig 17399 bp, 16 predicted proteins | sample Cyp1metagenome_FD_92528 | JGI IMG/M metagenome (GOLD analysis project Ga0126342, IMG submission 92528) | Coral microbial communities from Lord Howe Island, Old Settlement Bay, Australia - Cyphastrea 1 metagenome | ecosystem: Host-associated > Invertebrates > Cnidaria > Coral ... | reverse complement strand
GAACGTTAACATGCCCCACCCCACCCCAACCCTTCAGTTACGTAGCATTGCAACATGTGTGCACATTACAACGAACGTTAACAAGCCCCACCCCACCCCAACCCTTCAGTTACGTAGCATTGCAGCATGTGTGCACATTACAACGAACGTTAACATGCCCCACCCCACCCCAACCCTTCAGTTACGTAGCATTGCAACATGTGTGCACATTACAACGAGCACTAACATGCCCCACCCCAAAAATAGCAACCCTCGTGGGGGCGGCGAGTCAGCTGCCTACCAAGAACAACGAGGGCTGGTGAACATCCTCAGGCGATGTTTGAATGAACTTGAGGGGAACCAGGAAATGCTCTCAGACCAATTTCAAGGATTCCATTACGGGGTGATAATGCTTGGAGGGTATTGCAACAATTCAGAACTTACTCCACAGCAGCGCCAGCAAATGTACAATGTTGAGCGTGCAAATCTCGTTGCTGCAAGGACCATGGGTGCCAACCGCTTCATGGCGACAGTCCTTCAACAAAATCGTGGATCAGCAGCTGGCGGTGATGATACTGATCCAGCTACAATGGAGGATGACGAAGGTGGTGAGAGCGAGCATCCACGTGCCTCAGATCCCCCAGTGGCTGAAGTTGGTGGAGGACAATTGGTGAGCCTTACCCAGGTCCACGAGACGCTTCGAGGTCAGCTCAATGCATTTCTGGCAAGAGAGATGTGGGCAGACGCTGAATTGGTACAACAATCAATTATGGTGCTGCTGGAACAATTGAATGGAGCCCAAACTCTTCAACGTGGACCGCGCGTTCAGTTGATTCAGAGATTGGGTGGCAGGATGGAGATCATTGCCGGTCGACAGCGGCAACATGGAGAAGTTTTGGTTGCAAACCGCTTCCAAGGCTTTGCAGACCAATTGAGAACTGGAAGTCGTAATGGCAAAACAATTGGTGGAGACTGCGTGCAGAGCTTTGTGCATTGGCGGTGGAAAAACAAAATGTTTGAGGTGGAAATGTGTGCAGTTGGCACACAACTCCAAGGAGGAGTGCAAAACATTTGGGTTTGTACTCATGGCAGTTCACATGGCCACTGCACCAAGGATGACACGCACAAATCAGTTTGCAGTTCAGTTGGATTTCACATTCATTCACATGTCAAATGACATGGATTCTCAGCGGGCCCGTGGTTCAAAGAAAAGGGGCACCGTTGCGCCCGTTGATTTTGCAGTTTCGGTTTTGCATGGATTTCCCTGGCAGGGGAGTTTACCCTGCGTTTGGTTTCCCCGACGTCTGTGGCCAGTGGTGTTTGTTGAAACAATTGGGTGTGCCTGATTTCACCAGGTTTGCGGGTTTGACTGTGGTGTGGCTTCTGGAACACAACATTTTTCTCTGGTTGTGAAATTTCTGGGCGGACGGAAAGCACAGTGAAACGTAGTGTTTTGTGGTAACATGTTCAGTTTATCGAATGTGTTGAAACGGTAGCATGTTGAGGTAGCATGTTCATTTCATCGAATGTGTTGAAATCCAAGTGCATAGTTTTGTTTTGATGGGAAAACGCTCAATTTTGTCTTTGGGCAACTCGGCAACGTTGGTGTTGTGGAACCAGGTTTGTGTCACCATCGCAATCACCATCGTCAACATTTTTAGAATGTTTTAGCCGGTTCTTGTCGGGTTACGTTTTTAATCCATGTTTCACGAACAAACACCCACAATTTGTTTCTGTCAAACACCAGATTGTGACTGCCGTTGTTTGGCTTTGTGAGCGTAGCGCAGCCAATTTTGCATGTGGCGCTTAGTGCATTTGGTATTCATGTGGTCAGTTTTTGCAACGCAGCATCCAAACAAAACAAACGTGGTCAATTTTGGTGAAATATTTTGCAATTTTTTTCACGTCAATCATCTTGGCACGATGTCGACAATTGAAGCTTGGTACATGGCTGCTCGGATTCATTTTCCATGGATGTGTACAAAACCGGGACCAACATTTTCTTGTCGCCGCATTTTGAGGAAACACGCCACTTTTGTTGCGCAGGTTTCACCTTGTCCTTGAATGAAACACCAATCTTGTTGGTGATATGGGGCATCACCAATTCCAAAGGATTGGCCCAATTTTTGCCATTTTTTGGTGACAATTTAAACGTGTACCCAAGTCTTGGACATACCCATTACGGCCCATACCCCAATTGTTGGTGATATTTGGTATGTTTTGTGGTTTCATTTTGTTCGATCCAAGGGTTTCCCAAGTCGAAACTCTGGGTAAGGTCAACAATGTCCGCCGAGAATCGCATGGATCCAAATAAACCGGTGCGCCACCTCGAAAGGAATCTACAGAGATGTCGAACCCCCCTTGGATCCTCAGAACTCAATATAGTGATATAGTTGTTTGGCTATGGAAAAAATTGCCCATTTAAAGATGAATATAATACACCTATTGATCAAAATGTGATTTTACGCATCTGTCTCGTTTTTGTTCATTTACTGGAGAAACATTGTTTTTCACAACCCAATTATTCGGAAATCAAACTGTGTAGCTTCGTCCCAAAGAAAGAATTTGTGTCTCCAAACAAAAAAAACAATTGACATTCGGATATAATCTGAACACATTCAATCTATAAAAAAATTGAACATTGTGACAAATTTGGAAACAATTGGATCCATGATGAAATTTAGTAAAACCGCACTAGTTAATAGTGATAAACGGAGCCTTCATTTTTTTGTGAACTACTAACTACAGGAATATAAATCTCATTTTGGAGCTGTTTGATAATTATCCATTATTTTTTCCGAAACCCAAACAGCGACATTTTTTGGGTCAGGTGACCCTATCGGACTTGCGTGATCTGGGCGTCCTGCATTGGCACCTTCCTCCTTTGTCGGACTATCCGGCGAAAGCGGTTCCGTGGGAACCGCAGGGAATCCAGGACTGGGGATGAGATGTCAATAGCGACATCCCCTCTGGTTATGTCAAAATAACTATTGAAAATGGCCATTTATAGTGGGTAAACTAACAGTTTGCGACATTGAATAGCTGGCCATAGTTAAATAGTTGATTTTCCCAGCTACATAGCATGGTGATTTTAACCATAGTTATGTAAACGTTTACCAGAGGGTAATATATGTGAGATAATAGTTGGAATATATGAGAACTTAAGCAGCACAATAGAGATTGGGATTAACTATCGGCTTTAACCAACCAACTATAGGGATCGGGAGATACTGGGGATACCGTGTCTGAATATTTGGGTGTGTCTGAAAATGGGCTATATTTTCAAATGGTACTTTTCATTGCTATGATGATGAACCATGGGATTTGGGGTTTCACTACTGACAAAAGCGAGTTATGATGGCCTCACCGTAAACTTACGTGCTGTAAAAAATAGCAGTCGGAACGTGCGCGAATTTCAGTGAACGAAATTCGGGGCGCTTTTGGAACATGCCCAAAACAACGGGCACCAGGTTTTGCAGGTAGTTGGGCATGTTTTCTGTTTTTTTTTTTCATGATTTTCGGTTTACGTGCAATATCGTCGACGGAAAACATATTATTGTTTCATCATCGATTAATGGCAGATGTCACGAGAAACAAACTAACTATATATATATATAATTATATTATGTCCTGCAAAAATTGTGGGAAACATCATCATGTAATGCAAACCATCATTTCTATTGTCTTGAAAAAGAAAAACAGGATTTATGAACATGATCATAGAAAGCTCATGCAGGACAAGGAACTGGCCAAAATCCGAGATTCGCGTGGATACAACTACGCTGACATCATTACTTGTTCAGAGGCGGGACAAAAACTGTAAGTTTTTGTATGTGTTTTAGGAATGATCGATTATATACTTCAGATACCCTCAATTTCTGATCAAACCTCAAAACGAACATTCTCTTTTTGGAATGGGTTGCGTTGCATTTGGCCATCTTTCTGCATAAATTGGTGATTGATGGTTGCTCAGGAGTGCTTACCGGACTACCACAACAAGTTGAAAGCTTTCTTTGAAGAACACATCCATTCCGATGAGGCTCCGGCACTTCGGTTGACCTTGCAGAGAAGCGCCTGGGTTTCACCGTCGTCCTCGAGGGAACCCCTAACTTTCGCCCAAGGTTTGCTGGTGACCAGGTCCAGTTGTTTTCCAGTGGCATTTCCGATGGCAGGAAGTGAGATATATCCTCAAAGGCAGTGGTTACTTTGATGTCCGGGACCGAAAGGACTGGACATGGGCAGTTGGGCGCTGCCTTAGCCAATGTACCCAAGATTCAGCTATGAATTTCGCCAAAGAATCCCTTCATCTTTGGCATTTTGATGCACCGGGTGGCGTTTAAAATTGGAGGAAGCCTTGATGAAAGCAACTACAACTAGGGATTCCTGTTCCCCAGCATTGATTTTCACACCATTTGCACCAAGCACACAGAAAAATATGGAGAACACCATGGGTTTCGATGATTTTCCATGGCTTTCCTGTAAGGAATCCCAACCCATTCTTGGTGGTGGAACTTCACAGGACCGGTGGATTCGCATCAAGCTCACTGCTGGTGACCTCATCGTTTTGCCCGAAGGCATTTATCACAGGCGAGAAACTCAGGTTTTTTTTGCAGCCGAGATTCCACAGATTCCACAGATTCCACAGGACGCCTTGGGTTATGATGGGTTATGTTATATTTATGTTATATTTATGTGGCTAGTTGTCCAAGATTTTCCAGCACCTTCAACCATTTCATATATTCAAAACATGGTGAGGTTTGTTGGCCGAAGCTGCTTGCGAGGTTCACCATGGACTCCAAGAATTTCACCCAGGCAATGCGTTTCTCGGCTGACGATTGGCTTAGATAGGTTACCCAAAAAAAAGAGTCCAAGAGAGTATAAATTAATGAAGTACTAGAAAGTTACCAGCCCAAAATTACTCAACTTGGGATTTGTTGCAAAATCGTGGATCAACATTACAACCATTGGTTTTGCATCAGTCTTTTCCCAAACTTCGAGCTTTTTCTCACCCGACTGAGGGCTCTTCAAAGGCGTTCCCGTGTGGACGCCAATCAACCGCCCAGCAGATAGCCACCTTAGCCGCGAACGCTACCTGCAGCGATTTCAGCCGCTGGAAGAGGAACAGACGTTGAGGTCGACCATTGTGACCCTTGGCGCATCGTTTCCAAAATGGGGGATGTTCCCTGCAAGAATGGTGGACTTCTGTGGATTTGGTGGAAGTTTTCCCGTTTTTTTTCTTTTAAGAATCCAGGAAACAATTGGATCCAGCAAAAATTGGGGATTTCAAAATTTCACCCAGAATGAGGGGACATTTCGCCAACCATTGGATGGGGTTTTTAAAGGGGATATATTCTGGCAGATAACCAACAAATTCTGGCTATCAAATCATTGGTAAGCACCATGCCAAGGAAATGGGCAGGTCCGCCCAATGCCCAATTTCACACCTTCCAGAGGTTTCTATTTCTCATCGCAATCTGAAAATAGGAGACCCCCAAAATCCAGTGGTTGATACTTATGTTGTTTTTCCGCAACCTTGAGGACAAACATCCATCTATCATCTTGTCAGGTTAGGACAACTCATAGTGTCTGTGACTAACTGCAACCATTAAGATTCATCAAGTATGTTTGGAACTATGTTTTCTTCATTTCATACTATTACTTGTTTTACAGTAAGTAACAATATCATATCATTATTCTTTTATTACAACCAATGTGTGTATATATATACACGTTATCATCATCATTATCATTATTATCACTACACATTCTAGATATAACGTTTTTTTTAAATATAATAGAGCTATTATTTGCCTACAGTTCTAATCATCAGTACCATCATCCCCCAAATATTCGAACTGTAGTCCAATAATAGTTGATTGAATTGATTTTTTTTATGATGAATATTTTTTGCTGTTGATGATGAATATGAATTGAATATCCAATGATTCCCATCTTCCAACCATCATCTGCCCATTTTTTCACCAAGGAGCTGCCTTCGCAGCTTCTTCCAGCAGGGCTGGTGCCTGGGCTCCTCAGGTGCCATGGCCTGCCGCGTGGCTTCTGCGACGGCTGCGGCAGGTGCGCCGATGCTGGTGACGCCCTCGGGGGTGCCCAAGGAACAGCTGGAAAGTGAGGCGCCCGGGGGATGTTTGGGGGACGAAAAAAGGGATTTCACCAGGAATTTTCCATAGAAAACCATAGGTGATTCTTGGAAGTTGATGAAAAAACGGTGTTGGAGGTTGTTTTTTTTGGTTCTCATTGAATCCCCATCAAAACCCATTCAAAATCCATTCAAAAACCATTCAAATCTATTAATCTGTTGATTTTGAAACCTCACGAAATCTCATTCAAACCACCATTAGACCACTATTTTCCACTCTTCAGGACCTTTTCCTGGTCGCGACCACTGGAGAACTGCTGAAGATCCCCAGCAGGGCTGCCAAGGTCTCCGACAGTGCTTCGGTCTTTCAGGCCGTCTTCGATAGGAGGTGCGTGGGATGGTACACCGGTTGACCCAAAAAAAAGTGGGAGGATTCTACCGAAGACAAACAGGTTTCCATAGGTTTCCCATTCAGTTTACCATAGTTTACCTCCATTTCGGCACAGGAGCGACGTGACAGCTGTATGCCATATTCACTCTGTGGCATCGGTGCTGGCGACTGAAAATCAGGAGGTGCACTGGCAGCTCAAAACCGAGGGTTTCAGCACTTCCAGAGGTGCTAAACAGCTGGCAGTACATGTTTTGCTACATGTTTTTCAAAAGCCCGATGGCCCCGGAGCCAAAAATATTTTGGCATCCGGAGTAACCATCCATGGCTCACTTGGAGGTGCTACGAGTGAGAGGAACTGAGATGATTAAAGGCGGGGGCCAGTTGTGATGTGATTCCACTTGCCCCAGAATTGGTTTGAAGATGTTTGAAGGTTGTAGCCACTTTGGGATCGTCGAGTAACCGTTGATTCACTCCAATATCAACCCAGGCTTTTTTTTAAACCCATAGTTTAACAAGTTTAATAATTGGGAGGCTATCATTTACGTTTTGATATATATATATAATATAATATAATATAATATAATACAATATAATATAATATAATAGAATATAATATAATATAATATAATATGATATAATATAATATAATATAATATAATATATATATATATAGATAGATATATTATATATCTTATATGGTTTTGTCTGAAAATGGGATGTACCCCAGCCATTTTGATTGGGAAGATGATGATTCACCAGCAAAAAGTAGGCCTTGGTGTGCCCGGTGATGGAGTGCTTGTGGTTCCCATCATCGACAATAAGGCGGGCTGAACGATGCTATGATCCGGGCGATGATCGGACTACTACAAGGTAGTGACCTTGACCAAAAACATTGGATTTCGTGGCATTTCATGGGATTGAACTAGATGATTTTGGATGATTTTGGATGATTTTCGGCTTTTCGAAATCTCATCCAGGCCTTTTCAAAAACTGGTGAGACAAGTCCTGGTCTTTGCTTGACGCGGAGGCCACTGAGCCTGAACTGGTTCCAGAGCTGCTGCGGGTCTTGGAGAAGTATCCCATGGCTCCTGCTGTCTTGGTACGAGAGCCTTGGATGACATGAGAATTCAGATATCTTGGGAACGGTCAAGAAAACATGATCCAACATGTAGATATCACCAGCAAACATGCAGGTTAAAAATCCTCAAGAACAGTGTCACGAAGGGTTTTTGAACAGCAAATTTGGGGTTATGTCATGTTATGTCAGCATAAGCCACCAATTTTTTCAGGTCCTCCCAAGCCAGTAGACCTCTCCCATGGTATGGTGCCACCAAGGATCATGGCGCCTACATCTTTGGCAATTCCGCGGAGATCCGTGGTACATGACGGGAGATGTGAGGAATGCTGGGGACGGATCAAACCCCATCATATTGGTAAATCCCAGCTATTTTGGGGGGATCCAAAAAGGCTTTTGACCTGTGGCTTCGAAAAATCATGTCTGCTTTTTGAAAATTAATCCGTTCCTCAAGTAGGTGCATTAGTCTTTGGGCAGAGACTGCGAGGGCTTGAGCTTATTAACATGATTTGGGCATAAGGAGAATTCTGGTACACCTGACATTTTCATAAATTTTGCGTTTTCCTTGAACCGTTAATTGCTATGGGATTCTCCTTTGGTATCCGGAAACTTTCTCGCTGCCAATCCCAGGAAGGCGAAGATTGCCACGGAGTGCTTGGGTTTCATCTTAGACTTGGAGATGAGGACCAAGACCTTGTGATCTGCCAGGATGTGGAAAATTCGGTTCCAAATTTGATCCATCCATCCCTTCATGTCCAAGAGGAGAAAACGGAAACCATCCCATTGTTGGTTTCTAGAAGTTTTTGGAGGACGCATTGGATGATTCATGATGATTCAGTATCCAACAATATCAACAATGGCCAGAAAGTACATCCAATTTCCTCTGCAGGAGAGGCCGCACCGAAGCTTTGGAGGCGAAGAACTAAGCGTTTTCGTGCTCTGGATTCGGGTTGCAGAAATCGAACTGCTTGGGGTGGAATCTCTGCAATTCTCTGCAAATCTCCAGTTCTGTTGATTTCCTTTCCCAGTATTTTTTCGATAGTTGGATGTAGCTCTTTTTTTGGGTTGATCGTTTCAGCTATATGAACAGGATCCCGTGATTTCAGCTATTGAAAATTGGAGCCTGTTGGGTTATATTAAGTTTTTTCCTTCATTTTTTTTCGGTTCTACCAACAGGCTCCCCTGAAACGTCGCCGCTGCGGCCCCTCGGTGGTGCTGCTGGATATTGAGGGAACCACCACACCCATTTCCTTCGTGAAGGCAGGGGGGATTTCAGCAATATTGGGAGATTTCGGCGGGATGCAAAGATATATAAGAACCAGCTTAATATGATCCATGGGTCTCTTGAAATAGGGTATATTCCCGATAGTGGCTATGAACATAGGGAACATATGATGATTCACATTTTGGGGTACCGTGGGTATACCCTATTTGCAGACAAACTCCCTTTTTGGGCCGATGGAGGGAATGGAAGATAGAACCCAAAAGCGGGGCAATTTCACCGACCCAAGCCACCTACCTGGACGCTGATGATTGTGGACAAAAGAAACAGATTTGCAGGATGTCATATCTCTTCCATTTTTTTGGCAAAAACTGCAAGGTCTTAGGCATTTGTGGCATATATGGCTACATAAAAAGTGTTCCCGGCTCCACGAATCGCGGAGCGCAGGACAAACTGTTTCCCTATGCTGCCAGTGCTGTCGCATCCTGGGTGGAAACTGCTGAGCTCGCAGAGGTTGCCCGGGACTACGAGAAGCAATGCAAAGAGGTGGGATTTTGGTGCCAAAAATGGGTCAAAGTAGCGCGAGGCTCGGTGTTTGCGAAGTCTCTATGGTTTTTTTCAGGAAAAGGTGGTTTTGGATACCAAAATGGTCCCTTTTGGCAAGGAAAACGGTGATAAATCCATAGATGGTTCTGCAGAAAGGGTGCCCCAAACCAGCCCAAACCATTGGGTTTTCCCATGGCAAGTTTTGGAGTTTGGAGTAGTGCCAGGACCAGGTGCCTTTCAATGCAGCAGCTCCCAAGGAGGAAGTCCTTCGCTTGACCAAGGTCCCATGGTGATGGCGGGAGTTGCCCAACATCCCTGGATAGTGAGTGATGATCCCTACGGTATATTACGGTATTATATACACACATATACTTACACATATTGGGTATGGGTCAATACCTATAGATATATTTTTAGTGGGATGAACATCCATTTACCAGCTATTTTGATGTTCACCAGGGGTACAAGGTTTTGACACACTGCCATATGTTTTATGTGACCTGATGTATTTGAACGTTCGGAATGTGGAATTTTTAGTAAAGTCTATATGTACCTGTCACTTTTGATATCAGTATAGCAAACCGCAGCCTTTTTTTGGGCGAGACTACAGCTGCATAGGCAGCACTTGGATTGCGAGTGCCGCATGAGGTTGTGGTGTCCAATTCTGTGCAGTTTTTTCCCTTCGAAAAATGTTTTTCCCTGCATGCTGATGATGATTTGCATAAACCAGTGATCAGGTTGCGTTTCCAGAAACTTGGAGTTCTGACCACTGTGCCAGGAGTGGATTGCCAAAGACAGGAAAGTGCCAGCGCTGAAAGATCTTCAGGCGTCCAGTACTCGAACCTCATCCTTTGCGTATGGCTGCATCCAAAACAGCTTTGAGCTTGAAATAGATTCACCATTGTGCGCTCTATGCAATGAGCGTGAAACCATCTTGTTTTTTTGGTGGTCAATAGTCCTTACACATTGACACACCCCTCAGTAGGTATTTGCTCCATATTTCAAGTGGTCACCCCGTATCATTTTGCTGGTTATACCCCATGATATCTCATTAAACTATATATATCGCAAATCTATCCCCAGTATGGCTGGTTTCATACCCATTTTGGGCTGTTGAAATCCCCATTTTCTCTTCAAAAAGTGCTGAATGGACACAGGGAAAGCTCTGGAAACACGGCTATGAGCGTGGCGAGCTAAAGGGCGAGATGTTTGAGGAGTCGCGACGTTTCTTTTTTTTTAAAGCCCATCCCCCATTCAACCAGGGTGTTTTTTGGGGGAATTTCAACATCAAGAATCAAAAATTTGGATTTCATGGTCTTAATGCGACTCAATGGGGTAACCATGAAAAATGGGTGGTTTAAGATACCATGGTTTAACAATCCTAAAATAGGGGATAATGAAGGGTTTCAAACCATGAAGCATCGAGCTTAGCTTGATCATGTTTGTGCTTGGAGATCCGTTTACTCTTCCTCCAGACAATACCTTGATGGTTACTGTATTATTGTTATTATCATCATAACAATAATATCTACAATTATATTAATGTTATTATTATCATATTATTGTTATTATCATCACTTATCATCCATGTATTATATACAGATAATAACATTAATATAATTGTAGATATAACAATAATATAACTTTGTTGGGCCAGTTCTCTACAGCATCGCGGATCCAGTTTGCTTCCCAGGACACCCCACAGGCGATGGCTCAGTGGGTGGCCGCTGGAAAACGCCTGGCGATCTTTTCGAGTGGCAGCCGGGAGGCCGCCACGTTGGAACAGTGTTGGGAGGTCAACTTAGTCACATTCCAAAATGGCAACTTGATTTTGGATGATTTTTTTTGGGGATGGTCACCTGATAGATTTTGATGTCTAGTGATTTTTGACTCATTCTGAATTTCTTTTTCATGATGTACAGAAACTCTTTGAGCTCTTGCAGTTCGTGCTTCCTGATTTTGGATCATTACCTACGCTATTAATGGTGAGTGTCTTTCAGAGGCGTCAATATGTTGGTATCACGAAATGATGCCATGAGATATCGAAGATCCCTGGCAGTAGGAAGGTGAAACATTTGGACTTTAGGCCTTTAGGCAGTGTTCATTTTGTTGGGACGACATGCCGTTGCCTTTTGGCTTTGGGACCCTCCAAATCGGAATGTGAAACCGGCAGGCGCAGCGGCTGATCTTTAAGTACACCCATCAGGGTGATCTCAGCTGCTTCCTCTCGGCCTACTTCGATCCCAAATCGGCTCAGGATCTGACCCGGTGGAGTGATGGGACCTTTTATTCATTGATTGGGTTCCCAATCAGAAAGCATTTCCCAGCCGATTTCTCCAACATTCCCAGCCCAGCCGAGCAGTTTGAAAGATTCCCAGGCCTCGAAGCAGGAAGCGAAAGCCTACGCGGAGATTGCCTTGTCCTTGGGCATCGAAGCCACTGAAGGCAGTGAGACGGCGCCTATTTCGTTTATGGTGGAAGAAAGTGAAGTACAGCAGAAATTTATTGGAAGAAAGGTCCTGCTGTTTGTTGAAAACCTGGAGAAAGGTAGAAGGGTCTTACTGTCTTACTGTCTTACTGTAATTTCTCAAACTCGTCTGAGTTTGTTTTCCAAGGGTCGCTGATGCCCACATGAAGGGATTTTGCAGCCAGCTTGGATTACAGCACGGAGATGCAGCTTGAGCTTGGCTCATTTCATGCCGGCAAGATGAGATCTTAGGCACAAGGGATGAACTCGGATGATCTACATGATACAAGAATATACAAACTACATTCGGTTTATTGATATTGCACAAAGTTAAGCAAACATGATGGAGGATCCTTGTAGATGTGTGAGGAAAGGAATGCTTTACTGAAAGATGGTCATCCACTTTGATGTTTGATCAAGATTATCTTGTGGCCATGGTGCCGAAAGTTGTTCATGTGGAGTGTGCTTGTTGTGGAGGAGTCTCCACATGCAAGGCAAAGAACTATCGCAAGCGGGTGCTGTACCATTCCAGCTGCCTGCAAGGAAAACATCACAAGAATGTTTTCGAACGCTATGCGCGTCGATGTCATCACATGGACCTGGTGCAGTTGCAGAAGTATACCTTCCATGTGGCCTCATGGATTGCCAAACTGCCAGCTGCACAGATGAGCCAAAAATACGGCGAGTTGTCCGCAGTGACGTTGTTAGTGAAGTACCTGGAACTTCTGAAGGAGTCATCGAAACCTCTGTGCCATCAACTGACTAAGCTGCTGACCAAAGTCTTCGCGCGGATCACTGAGGACCTAGTGGATGTGCAATGGGTCAACCTCCGGGAGGCCCTGGTGGTTCTGTTGCCACAGCTTCAGCCCCAGCCATCCTTAGATGCACCCGACATGGCACTGGCGGCAGGTCGTTTGACCAAGGCCATCCAGGTCTGGCGGAACACCACTGCTGACGACAGGGCCTCCTACGTGGCGCGCTTGGAGGAAGCGCTGCTGCACGCTGTCGACCCCTCCCGGCTGCGGCAGATCTTCCGGCGTGCCGTGGCAGCGTTGTCCCCGCCGCGAAGGGTGGGCCGGGATGGAGATGGTGGCAGGGATGCGGAGCTGACAGGATCGGATCTGCAACGTCGATTGCGAAAAGTGGTCCTTGGATGTTTGGATCAATTGGATTTGACGGATCCGAGATTAAAACCATCTCTGCAGTTGCTGGAAATCTTGATCCAACGCTTTCAGGAACTTGTTTCGGAAGATCACCTGGTTGCTTCAAGCCGTCACTGGGCTCAGCTGGAGTCGAAGTGTGGCATGGCGGAAGCTGACAGCGCGACGGCCCCGGAGACTTCTTTGGAACTTGTCAAGACGAAGAAGAAGAAGAGACAGCGCAAGCGCTGTAAGCATGGAGTGCGACATGAGAGCTGTAAACACTGCAAACCTTGCCCACATGGCAATCCGAAGTGGTCCTGCCGTTTGTGCCATGGCTGTCCACATGGCAAGAGGAAGAATCACTGTGTTCTCTGCAGTGGGTGCCCACATGGCAAGCTCAAGCACAACTGCAACGAGTGCACTGGTTGTCCGCATGGAAAATTGAAGAAGAACTGCTTGTTCTGTGATGGCTGTCCACATGGCAAGACCAGGAAGCACTGCGCAGCATGCAGCGGTTGTCCACATGGAAAGCTAAAGCACAATTGCCGTTTGTGTAGTGGGTGTCCCCATGGTCGCTTAAAACAAAATTGCGCACACTGCAGTGGCTGCCCACACGGCAAGGTCATTTACCTTTGCACTGAGTGCAAGCCCTGTCCCCATGGACAGATCAAGCGCAAGTGCAAGGAATGTTTGCGGTTCCCTCGAAGTCGCATCAGTGTTGGTGCAGCCTGCGAGGTCGCAAAAGACGGCGAATTTCATGCGGGGAAGATCACGAACTTGTTATAACTCGTGCTTAGTTGACACCGACAAACGGGGGCTGAAAGAAATCAAACGCAAATGATCTCAGGTTGTTTGGGACGTATTTGGAACCAATCCCTGCTGAACAACAACGTTTTGGTCGAAACTTCCTTGATTGAGAGAACACCACTAGGAAACCCAGATCTTTATGTGGAACATTGTGAAACAGTAGTTGAACCATATATAACCATAGTTTGCCTTGAACTTCCTGAAGCTAGCCCAGTCAGGCGATCAATTTTTGTCAGTATCCCTCGTTTGGTCACACTGACATCACCCCGGAAGCAGAACCAATTTGTGGACCAATTTGGTACCATGACTTCTGAAGATGTTGGATCAAGAATCTCTTATTGACACTGAATGATACCCTTGTCAGTTGATTTTTTTCTTGTGGTTCTCATTTTTTGAAATCATTAGGATTATCCTCTCAGTTGATATCTCCATGAATCACTACTGAATTCTCATGCCAGTTTACATTCCCCTTCAATCAGTCGCAACCCCAACAAAAACGCTAGTTTATATATATATATATAGTTTATTACTATTTTAGTATGAATTGATCAATTTCTATCTTCAGGGGGTTTAGTCTTTGGCATTATCTCTTGAACTTAGCAGCGGTACTCCCGCTGCTGTGGGATAATCCTTGGGACCTGGGATAGTTTATGAGATCCGAACATGTTTCATCATTCACCAAAATCACTCACCCCCAAAACTGACTAAGGATTGTTAACTAATTGTGTGTGATTAGTAATCAAAATCACTCAACAATCATTGTCCCAATTTTTGTGCGGGTTACTATAAACTAATCCTGTGAGGCCTCTTCTGCACAGATGTCTTGGGCGAAGCGCAGGCCGCCAGCAAGGTGTGACACCGGCGGAAGTGGCTGGCTCACCCAAAACCCATGGTGTTTTCTTGAAAATCCCATAGATATATTTTCCTAATATATCTAATATGTTTTTTCATAGTTGCCCAGGGTCTGTCCACAGGTTTTTCATAGTTAACCCCCAATCCCCGGCCGCCAGGCAGGCTGGAAGACGGTGCTCCTGAAACGTCCCGGCAACGCGCCGCTGCCGCCGCAGCACGGCTTTCGGGAAGCGACGTCGCTGCTGGACGTGTAATTTCCAGCTGGAAGCAGCTAGATTGGTATTATCATAGAATTGGATGAAGGGAAAATTTACAGGAAAGCCCTATATTTGATGGTAAAAACCCATGGGTTTCCTGTAAATTTTCCCCAACAAACCAATCCAATGAGTATTACCATTGGAGATAAATTACCATTGGACAAACATTGGATTCATTGGAAATTCATTGAATCAATCCAATGGGTTCATGAATTTTTTTGTTCCATTGGTATATTATCGAGACAGCCAATGAGATCCAGGTTATCCAATTCCAATGGATTCAGGGTCCATTTTCATCATCCGTTGAGGGAAGATTAGACCATTGTTGACATGTTTGGATGTTTAAGGATATGAATTCAACGGTGATTAGAATTGGTCTATATGAATATTAAGGGTTGAAATTTGAAGGATATGAATTCAAGTATTGGTGATTAAACCATATTAAACCTTGGATATTGGCGATCAAACATGATGTTTGAACAGTGGATATTGATGGGGATATTCAAATGGAAACCCTTTTTTGAACGAAAGGATGGACACTTGGGATTTGAACGTGATTTTTCAGCAACATCCAATGGGATAAATAGATGATTTTTCTGGATGATTTTGATGTTTACCTTCTGGTAGCTTGTTACATAACTATGTTATAGATGACCCATTTAGTTTGCGGATTTACATATTAAACGTGGTGATTTGCCGTAGCCATGTCAATGATAAGAGGGTATGAATCATAGCTGAGGATTTCTCTGGAAGTTCGTTGACAAGGCTTCTCAACATGATTTTTTTGGGTCTCCCTATTTTGTGAGATTTCACTCATATATTTTGTTTGAATTTCGGATAAGACATTGTGTATTGTTGGTAGATGTTTCGCCTCTCATTTTGAGGAATCGCTTTTGTTGGACTCAGCTTGCGACGGAGGTCTGCGGTCCATCAAGTTTTAAAACCACAGATGTTGATGGATCTAGGGTCCAACGTAGGACTTGCAGTATGGAGAGGAAGAATCAATATCTGTAACCCAAATTGCAAAATGGACAGTCCAAAGTACCAGAGAAAAAATAGAATCTTCCTTTCTGCGCAGAACCCACTTGTCAGACTTTTGAAGTCTGAAAAGTCTGAAATCTTTTGCCAGTCACTCGGAATTTCTCGAGGAAAAAGATGTCTCCACCAATTCGACATTTTGTGCAGCTACAAGTAGCTTGGACACTTGTGAATCGGCAGAATGGTTGTTTGGAATTTCCCCTAGTCATGAAGAGCCCTGCTCTCTACATGCCCTGCCTGCATCGGTGGCCATTTCTGCAAAGCAGCATCCTATGAACTACCAAGTTGGTCGGGGAGATTGGAAAGCTCTCATCTCTCATCTCTCATCATGAAAATCTTTGAATTATGGGTGAATTATAAGCAACATTAAGCAACTTAAGGCCAAAGGTTCACACAGTTCACACTCATTTTTTTTCCTGCGCCATACTACCAGTCCTACAACTCGTCCTATAACTCGTCCTAGGCTTAACTGCTGAAATCGCGTCGTTGGATCCGTTGGGGATTCATCATGTAGACCATCACGGGTGGATCCCCATGGAGATGTGAAAAAATGATCCCCACTTGTGCAGTTCATAGCTGTTCATAGACCCATATATATCCACACAAATATCTTGCGACATAAAAACTCAAATTCCAAGAATTTTTTCTTCGCAGAATTTTCAATCGATTTGGATAGTGCACTTAATGTCTCCCAAACGTAGTTTTATTTCCAGGATATGTTGAACCATGCTGAAACTCTCTATCGTTCTGTTTGTTTTTGATGGGGCAAAATTAATGTCAACTTGACATGAATCAATCTGTTCTCCAATTTTTTTTTGCAGATCGTTTGGGAAATTTGCTCGAGGTCTGCTGCGACTGGCCTGGCGATATTTTTCCGACAGGGGTGCTGAAACGTGGCTGAAGCGAGCACGGCAGCCCAAGCTGTGGCCGATGGACCTCATTGTGCAGCTTTTTTTTAACGGAAGGTTCGTGTTGAGAGCCTGATGGTTCTCAGCTCGCCACGTGCTGAAGAGAGGTGTGGCCAGCCGACAGTTTTTCTGAGCCAGATGCTGTGTGGTGAAAAAGGCAGGTGGCCGGCTTTATGCAGCAGCCTTTGTGCAGGTCTTTTGTTGCGGTTGTGGCGATGTCCACGAAGTCGTTTGGGGCAGACCTGGAAGCAGTTGAGTGTCATTCGACCGCTTCACGGTCTACCCCAAAGTTGAGGCTGGTGATGCACACATTTTCGCTGCTATGGGCAATGCAAAGATGCAGCTTGCACCAGGCCCAGCGTTTGGGTTTGCTTCCAATGCGCGAGGCAATCAAGAAGGAGAAACCCAACAAGGTGTCGTGCGATGCAGATGAGCTGGACATCTACAGCCTGCATGACAGTTTGGCTGTTGTCTTCCAGTATCCACCGCACGATCCCTTGATTGACATTTACAGTCAAAGTCAACAGGAGGAGCCGTTGATTGTGCCAGCAACTTCTTTGCTAGTTGCAATGGCTTCAATGACCCGCCAGTTCGTGTTTAGTTCAGCCTTCAACT
>Ga0126342_10009530_pt1 | contig 17399 bp, 7 predicted proteins | sample Cyp1metagenome_FD_92528 | JGI IMG/M metagenome (GOLD analysis project Ga0126342, IMG submission 92528) | Coral microbial communities from Lord Howe Island, Old Settlement Bay, Australia - Cyphastrea 1 metagenome | ecosystem: Host-associated > Invertebrates > Cnidaria > Coral ... | reverse complement strand
CCAGCGTCAACCAGCAAGCACACAATGTCAAGGTGCCCATTTCGAGCTGCAAAGTGCAATGGCGTTGACCCATCTTCCACTGTCGGTTGATCCTTGTTGGCACGAGCTTCAACCAGCAAGCGCGTAATGTCGAGATGGCCATTTAGTGCTGCAATGTGCAATGGAGTTATTCCAGTAACCGTCGAGTGATCCTTGTTGGCGCCAGCTTCCACTAGCAATCGAACGATTTCAAGATCGCCCAGGTTTGCTGCGAACCACAAGGGAGTGCCTCCCTGATCCATCGCATGGTCTATGTTTGCCCCAACTTCCGCCAGAAACTGGATAATTTCCACGTGTCCCCCTATAGCCGCACTTAGTGCGGGTGTTACCCCATCGTTGTCAGGTTGATCTTTCTGTGCACCAAGGTCCACTAGCAAACGCACCGCATCAGCATGACCGTCTTCTGCAGCCCCATGGATGGGCATGGCTCCAGTGTCGCCTTTGGAATTAATGTCAGCGCCTGCCTCAAGCAGCAGCCGAATGGGCTCAAGATGTCCCCCACGAGCGGCATGGTGCAATGGCATGTCGCCACGGTCATCTGTAACATTCGGGTCCCGAGGTTGTTGAAGCAACTCCTCAAGTGCCGCTGAATCACCATCATTGGAGGCCCGCATCATCTTTCGGTCCTCTTCACCATCTGATGGCCAGTATTCGAGTTTCACCAGCTGCAGCATCACACACCCTGCGGCAAAAACATGATCATTCAGAATCTCAGAACCATCTTCCCAGAAAAGTCGCTGTCTGAATCGGTTGATATCAACTTGCGCTGCCAACTTTTGCTTCACAGCCCTGGAAGTTTTTCCTTCGAAATCATCAGCAGGAAGAGATGCGACGGGCTCACCCGATGCCAGCAAACGCACCTCCATTGCTACCAAAGGAAACCGTGCAAACTGTGTTGCTACGAATTATCTAATTGTATCTATTTGTATGTGGCTGCATAATCTCATTCACCAAACCCAAAAACGTCAGAAACCGCAAACCCCTTTTCGGGGTCAGCGACAAGAAAGCTATCGAAACATCGTGTATAGTGGTTTCGCTAAAAGTTACCTAACGTATGAACAACTGCAAGCCTACAGCAAGACCTTGTCTGACCTCTGGTTTCAGGTTGCTTTCAATTACCACTACTCATCTATAGCCTCAAAAGAAAATAGAGATACGTGAGTTCAGTTGTGGATAAGTCATCATTAATTATCACTTAAGCTGAAGAATAGCTACCCTCACTAACTATCCAACTGGGATAGTTTGATGATGCTCTGTGAGAATCTCCTCCTGGAATTGCTGATGGAACTATCCTATCGTAAATGTCTGAAGCTTGAGGTGGATGATGGCTTCTGTACATGGTAACCCAGAAAAACATTTAGACTCTGGAAAAAAAAACAAAGCTAAAATAGTGATGAATTGACATGCTTTTTTTCCTATTCTTTTGAGGCTTGTGCATATATATATATACTATGTATGTGTATATATATATAACTACTTCACGTACAAATCCCTCTATGTACAGCCAACTCGCAAGAGGTAGTCTGACGGATCATGCAGGTTCTGTGGCCATGGTATACCCAGGCACCCAGAAGCTACCCCATCCCCATGGCACACAGGGTTACCCCAGGCTATCCGGAAGTTACCCCAGGGACCAGTAGATTACCAAAATTTGGCTGAAAATCGTCCCCGCTTTTTGATTGATGGTTGACTCATGTTGACTCATTTGACCGTAACTAATATGTAGGTTTCGGGAATCAGAATGAGGAATTGGAGGTTTTTGACCAAAAGGGTGCACTGAACATACCGAAAGCATACCGAAAGGGAGCACAATGAGGAATTGGCGGAATTGGTCTCAAAATAAACAGTAAAACCTAATTGAGCAGTGTTCAAAACCTGTCATCTCGTTATACTGCTTAGTTGATAGGGATTCCCCTAATGGAGTGTGATATTCCCCAGGATATATATTGGTTAGTAAAATCCCCTATAATGATTAACCGGGGTTTAGCAGCCACTGCTCAATTGGGGTTTTCCATCCTCTTCAATCTGTTTTTGGGAATCCGATCACTTCATATCACTTCCAAATATTAGTGTTCAACTCAACTATATATAATATTTAATAATATTCTATATCCCACCGCTAGTTTTTTCATGTTGTTTCATGCCCTATTTGTTGCTCACCGCTATCCTGCCTTCACCCCGTCTCCATCATTCGAGCCATGGCTGGCGCACATGGACCCCGCTGGGCAAAGTGACGTTAGTTTACAGGATGGTGCCCCCCAATTATAAGGTGGTTTATAAACCCCATAACACCCCATAAGCCCATAACTATAGTTAAAACGTTAAAACTATAGTTATCTAATATCTATATATATATAGTTAATTGGATTAAGAAATATATATATATATATATAAACCATTATAAACCCTATGAAAACTATACTTATATCTACCATAAACCATAGAAATCAGCCACTTTTTTGAGGCGTTTCAGAACGCCTTCGCTCGAAGCGGGGGCCCATCCTATAGGGATCATGGGATTACCATCAACTGCCGCTGTAAGATTGTTTTACCCTGGTGGCTCCTTAGCTCCTTCATTGTTCTTAGCTTTGGGGTGACCCCTACAACCATCCACCATCTTGGCGGTGCCAGTAAGGAAACATGTTACATCTTTTCACGGAGGAGTAGACCGGTATACGGTATACACATAATTTCATAAGATTGCAGTAATACATCCAAAATAGGGTTGATTGGGGATGTGTTGTGTTTTGGGGCTTGGGGTTCAGATTGCTTCATTTTTGGATTCCTCTTGGCAGTGCTCCCCCAAGGTAACAGAGAACAATCCCCGAGGCCGAATGTTCCATCAATGAAACCAATCCGCCCGCGATTGCTCGCTGAGCCGAACATTGGTTGCATCGGATGCTGTGGGGCAAAATGGTCTGGATTCTGGATGGAGAAAGGCGACACGATCAGAATGGTTGGGGCAAAAGAACGGTTGGAAAACTCGCATGTTTTTTTCTGAAAACTAGGGCCTACCTCTAACATGCAAACTTTCATAGGAAAATAATGACCCAGATTTGGGTGTATACCCTCTTTGCAGACAGACCCCAATCAGTTGGAAATCTCTCAAGATTTTGGATGTGAATCTGTTCGGTCCCAAGAATCAATCAGTTGGATATCTTCAAATGAATCACAAAGAATATCCTGCAAGTACCTGTGCCTTTGGCAATAGAAAACTATATACAGTAGGTGTCCTGAATTGCCAACCACCTTCCAGCTAAACGACCCGTTTCTGTTGAGAGTCACCAGTTTGTTGGTGGCATCCCTGCTTTCTGCCGGATCAAACTCTGAGTCATACGTTCAGTTTGTTATGTGCATCTAAACTCATCTTATGTTTGTTCAGCCACCAGTTTCATGCTTAGTTGTACCCTGCATGCTCTTTAAAACTAGACATTGTATTCCCCCAACATTAGGGCCCGAGTTGGTTTCGGAACTACCCATCACCAATTTTCATCATCCCTATCTTTTGATAGTTGACTCCTCGCCAAAAAGTGATTGGTGCAGGTCAATTGGTAATTCTCCTTGTTCAAAGTTTAAACCTTCCCTTCACCAAAAGTTACCCACTGTCTTAATTGGACAATCACAATTTCTTATGTTAAGCCATCCTCTCAACAATTGCCAAAACATTCATTTTTGTCAGTAAAATCACAATTTCAGTTCCTTAAATCCTTTGTTTTACTGCTTGAATACACCTTGTCATTGGCCGAAATCCCTGTCTAAACAACCATTTTTTTGTCGGGTAAATCCAAATTGTTCATGTCAAAATGCCATGAAATCATCTGAAATCACCCTCTTTGCTGGTTCAATCACCATTTTTGTTGCTCAAATCCTTGTTTCTGATGCTAAAACCCCATCAAAACTCCGAGTTTTACCAAAATTCCCAACAAAAATACATCAAAACCCATCAAATCACCATTTTTCCCCGGTGAACTCCCCATTTCCCCGGCATCTTCGCCCGTTTTTTCCGCCCCAAAAAGCGCTTCCACCTCCGACTCCGGCGGCTCGGCGCCCTGGCGCAGCGCCACGCAGGTCACGGTGCCGCTGACGTCCACCAGGCCGTTGGGAGGACCCAGCCCGGGCCACTTCCAGTCCTGGACAATGGACACATATAGAATCATAGACTATTATACACATCTATAAATGATCTATATGTGTCATATATGGGATGATTCAATTTTAATAGGTTTCTATTTAGTAGATTTTTTTGGATGATATATGGATGATATTTTTTATGATATATAGTTATAATAGTTATATGGATATAGTCCCATATATGATATATAATGATATATAGGATGTTGTTTTTTTATTATTGTTTATTGGTTTATATTTAATGATATATGATATATGTAGATATGGATGATTTATAATAGTTATATGGATATAGTCCCAGTATAGAATCATAGATCGTTTACATCCCATTTATAATCCATCATATATAGGATGGGATGATTCTATTTTTAATGGGATGGGATAATATCACCAACAAAAAAACATAGTGAAATTGGAATTATATGATATCATATATATATAAGTATGTTGATTGGTTTATATTTAATGATATATGATATATGTAGATATGGATGATTTTATTTTTATATCCCTGAAATACATCTGCATATATACATATATATTATGATGGGATTATAGTTACATTAATGATATATGATATATCATATAGATGTGATATGTGATATATATATATATATGTATATATTTATAGTAGTTTATATATAGTTGAAGCATAGTTGTTTTTGCTTCACAATATACATAATACTACACCCTCTCATGGAATATAGAATATAAAATGCTCTATCAATTGATAGTCATTGTTGTACATATACAAAATATATTAATTAGTACATCCCATATTAATATGTCTAACGAATATCAGAATGGACAATATGTAGAATATCCTTATTTAATAGTACATTCATGTTATAAAATAATAATGAGATGATATATGATTAATTCACTTACTGGAATATATGGGATCTATCAGTAAATATTTGTTTTATAAATAAATCTATATACTTTGTAATTGCGAGAATTAGATTTCTTACTTAATAAAACAATTTATAACTAATCTAAATCTAAATATATTAAGTCGTGCATATAAGATGGACTTCTATTCAATTTTTAATGTATGATTAAATACGTATGTATGTTAGTGATTATTCAGAGATAGTGGAAGAGTATAGGACTTAAGGGGATTTAATGGGGTATAAGCAACAACAACTTGGGACTTCACGCGATTTAATGGGATTCAATGGGGTGACATCGGATAGAATCAGGAGTGAATGGGATTTAATTGGATCATATCGGATCTATATCAGCAACTAATGTTCCATGGTATGGTTACCCTCTGGTAAACTAACAGTTTGCGAACTGGAAAATCACCATCTTTAATAGATAAATACACGAACTAAATGGGCCATGTTCATGTTAGTCATTACCAGAGGGTAAGTTTTATGGGGTCATCCAGTCCAATCCTGATGAGGGAGAACAGGGACAGATTTTGCCAACAGCTGTTTTTTCACGGGATTTCATAGGAATTAACGGGATCTCCTAGAAAGGGAGAGCTGGGAAAATCAACGATAAATGGTGGATTTTCTAGCTGGCCACGGTTGAGTACCAGAGGCTAATGGGATAAATGAATATAAATGATGCTTACCCTTAGAGGGTCTATTGATCAACTATCTTAGGGAAGAACAATGCTGGTTTACAGCAACAAAAATGAAGATATTCCCAGGAAAAAAAATGATTAAGCCAATCAAATGTGTCTGGCTTATGCCATATCTGACCTGGAAATGTCAAACAAATACGGATGATTTTACCATGAACTTGAACTGCCACATTTATAGATAGTAACATCCCCAATTTCAGTCACACCCAGATGGATTAGAAGGTTTTTTGGTTGCATCTCATAGATATCGCCAAATGTTTCCCAGCGTGTTCATCGTTAAACACCACTTCACATAGTTAATCTGCCGTGTTCATCATTAAAACCAACTTCACACATTTAATCTGTCCCTCTGTTCTACCGCGTCTCGTTGGTTACAGCACCATTTCTGTTGTGATCAAATATCGCATTGTTGGATCGACTTAGTTGCAATTATTCCAATGGATTATGTATCCATGATACTTTCAACTGATACATATATAATGTATATATACATATATAAGAACTTGCAAACAAATCCTGAATATAAGTGGAGTGTATGAAACTACCCTGCTATGTACATTCGCTATGATCATCTCATCATGGGAATCCTTTTTTATAGTGACACACCATGATGCACCATGACACACATCATACTGTGGATGGTTGCGAAATCCTGCACCAGTTGATAGATGGTAAACATCCCATTATTTATGATAAACATCCCATCATTTATAGGCTTTTAAGCATCCTTTTTGGTGGCGCAGGATTTTGCAACCGTCCACAGTATCTCCATGATTCATTTAAGCTGAATTCCCCAAGACGATGCTGAATACCTTGGCTCATGGATTTTTTGAGGGTCCCCAAGACGCCACCAAATATGCGCCGTGGTCAAAATATGGTATATGCTTCATCGTCATCCATACCATATAATGGGAATCCTTACAATGCGTATAGATCTCCATTAACGGATTGACGACCCTCCCTCAATATGGCTTGTTCTAATCCAACTCTTGACTATAGTTGGATATTCCATGATGTATCCCCATGTCCAAATTAAAAAGATATATATATATATATATGTATGTGTATGTATAGATATATATCATTATTCTTAGATGATGAAATCCAACTAACATGACCGCACACATAATTTAGACCACCACCACCACCACCAGCACATGGTCCTCGGGCACTGGCGCCTCAACTGTGCACTTGAGATCACCATCCTGATGTGAAAAACAAGGTGCCCTGGTGCTGAGCCAAGCAGAGATAGGACAAACATGTGGTCTTAACCATGTTTAACCAACAACAAATATAGGATTCATGGATGATTTATGCTTGTTTCTTTCGCCGCATGTGTTTGCAGCAAGGAGTTGCTGCAAACCAACTGATTTTCGCTTCCAACCAACCTGGAAAGTGGTTTTACCCTCTGGTAAACTCACATAGCGATTGAAAATGGCCATTTAGAGTTGATTTATCCATTAAAATGGTGAGTTTCCATAGTTTTTTGTATGTTTACCAGAGGGTAAGCCCCACAAAACTTCAGCTCGTCCTGGAAGATCGAAATAGTGAGGTGATCCGCTGTCATCTCCAGCCAGACGCCCAAAACACTTTTCCTCGCCAGATCCCGGCGCGATTTCCACGACGTGAAATGATGGCTGTTTTCATTGAAAAACATATCCAAACCCCATGTCACTAGTTCTTATTAGTTCTTTGATGATGATAGATACTTCTTTAAAGAAGTTGGAAACCTGGAAATTGTGAGCTGAATATCATCATAGTATATTTATGTATGTATATTGTATTGTATTATATTATATTAATGTAATGTAATGTAATGAAATGTAATGTAATGTAATGTATGTGCATATAATATATTTATATATATATTCGCCCCCCCGTCCCGGGTTTTTCAAGTGACCCGATCCAGTCATCTAATCTGGTGTACTGGAGAATTCATTGAGAATTCGACCTTTACGGGAAGAGTGTCATCCTGTTTTTCGTGCAAAATGGGTATATGGCAGCCAGACAGTTTGGGAGTGTATCCTCTATATCCGTGTTTTTACAAGATGAGCCTCCCCCAAACAATAGCTCAGTTGACTTCAAACTTCGTGGACGTTTGGGTCTATGGGGGATATTGGGCGATTTGACCGGTTCATGACCTAACATCAATGGAAGCCTCACTTTGAACTTTGAACGAACATCCCCATGTTGGCGAAAATGTCCACCTTCCAGGGTCCCTTGGAACCGCAAAGACCCATTGATCCTACAGGATGAAGAGCCATAGTTGGCGAAGTTGGTGGACATAATCATAAGTCTCATATTAGTCCAATAACGTTTGGAATTATGGATGTTTATGGGGGATACATACATGTATACCTAGGGTTTATGGATGTTTATGGATGTTTGTTTTGTAAGTTCAACGGGATTAGATATACCCTCTGGTAATTTAACACAGCTATTGAAATTGGCAATTTTTCATGGGAAAATCCACTACAAATGACCATTTTCAATAGCTATTTTGACATAACCAGAGGGCACTACATCAACAAGTTCCATCACAACGGGGGGCACTTTTTCGGAACTCGCCAAGGATCAGGGTCACCTCGAGCAACGGACGCCAGCTGAGCTTCGCCACTTCCTTCCCGGCCAGATAGGCCTTCGGTGGATCGCCTGTGCACGCCCCCAACGTTCGTTCGACATCCCCAAACAAATGGTGAGGTAATCCCTACCCTCTGGTAATTTAACATAGCTATAGAAAATCACCATGCTATTAATAGGTAAACCATCTATAAATGGGCCATTTTGTATAGCTATGTTAATTTACCACAAGGTATTTTTTTTTTACAAACTGCTCGAAAAAAGCGAAAAGAATAGATCCGTAATTAGATCCCACTTTTGGAGATAACATCCGGAGGGTTTAGAAATTCTTGCAGCTTGAGGTATCCTTAACTGGATTTTTGACTTCCTGCCTCCCAACACCAAAGATCGTGGCAGCTGTAGCGCTTGCTCCTTGGGCGCACCATGCGCTGTGGCGATTGGTGTGGAATAAAAGTCGTGTAAGCCTTCATTTGTACAGTGAGTGTACTTGGTGGTTTATCCCAATTACCATCAATTACCTAACGGATGAGAACACCTTGGTTATAAATGGGCCTTGGTCAAATAACTGTTAGATAAGTAGGGCTAAAACCTACGAACAGTGGAACCAGCTGCTGTACATCCTGATGAATTCATGGTTCCGCTCCTCACCTGTGATGCACAGTGCACCCAACCAAGTTCTTCGTTGGTGGCGCCCCCCAGTGATGTGAACGTTGGTTGAAATAAACCCCATAAATACTATAGTTATATCTACCATAAACCATAGTTATTGGAGTTATGTTCACCAACTTAGCTATCGTTTGGGGGGCCCAAGTTCTTCGTTGGCATTGCAATTCTTGTGAGTCGTTCCCGACCCTGCACCCTGAAGCCATTGGAATTGGTGCAGCTCCAAATTGAATGCCCGGGGACCCCGACTAAAACTGGTCGCCGGACTCCTCTCTTGATGTTTGTTCCCATTCAAAAGGCTGCAAACCAGAATCGGAAGTGATCCCCAAGCAGCGATATACATGATTTTCCAAGATCATATTATACATATACATACATGATACGTACAAATCTATATCTGGTTGGTGGTATACCTACCCTCTGAAAAATATGAGATGGGAAGGATGACATCCCATATATGAAATGGAAAATAATCCAGCCATGTTCCAAATGTTCCAAACCACCAACCAGCCAGTCATTTTTTAAAATTAGCTATATATGATCAATAATGGTAACCCAACATTATTAACCATTATTAACCACCATTATGTTCCAAACCACCAACCAGAATAAAACCATATAGATTCCCCATAGAACCATATAGAACTTCCATGTGTTGACCCTCCCCACAACGTTGGTGCCGTCCAAGGCGTCCGGCATCTGCCCATCCGGGGCCCAAAGAGCGGCCGGACGCTGTTTCCGGCCCGGCTCGGGGCCTAGGAGCAAGGCCTCGCTGCCGCTGCGGGGATCTTGGGGCGATCTTGGGGCGATCTTTATGGCGCCACTAAGAAAAACCATAGAAAAACCATAGAAAAATGGTGGTTTAATGGGATTTAATGGGATTTACCCTCTGGTTATGACTAACAGTTTGCCATGGAAAATCCGGTTTTAATGGGAAAATCATCTATTTCTATGGGCCATCTTACCATGGCTATGTCAAATAACCAGAGGGTAAAGCCCTAGAAGTTATGATAGAACCTGTTTGGACTATGGTTATGTGTATGTATGGACATGTTTCGACTATGGTTATGTGTATGTGTATATTATATCATGTAGAGATGTATAATGATGTATACCCATCCATTTGCAACTGAAACTGCACTTCTAAGCATCAAGCAATGTTTGACCATCAAACCATGTCGAACAATATCAAACACGAGACAATTCAGGGTTGCTCTGAACACCACAGATACTGCTGCAGGAAAACATTGGTACAGTACCAGTAGATCAAGAAGTCAAATGACAACTTAATATAGCGATGGGAGTATGATAATGGTGATATAATCGGTATATTCAATGATAACCAACAAACATGCGGATATAATTTTCATCAAAACTAGGCCTTGTCACATCGATATTGAAGGGTATTTTTCTGGATGATGGATTATTTGAGAGTATTGAATGTTGACCTATACCCACAGAATAAACACCTCTCCCTGAATTCCCACATGGTGAAGTTGGAAAGGCATAAGCATACCCATAGGATCCATGTATGGTATATATGCTAACATTTGGGGTATATTGATGGTAAATGTTACCATATATGGCATACATGGATCCTATGGGATATACCATCTCCACTGACTTTCCAGAAGACGCTTCAAACGATTCATCCAATGGCAGGTTTCTGGCGGGTTTCTGGCGGCGCAAGCATGCGCAAGCTATATGATCAATGCTACAAGGAGATTGATAGGAATGCAATTGACTATGTACAATTGTACAATGCACAAGCATCAGGATTGGGTGTGAGGTGGAGCATGGCTCACCATACCATTCTGCGAATGGGAAATCATCAGATACCCTCTGGTAAACAAACATAGCTATTGAAAATGGCCATAGAAATAGTGGATTTACCGATTAAAAATGGTGAATCTTTCCATAGTTATGTAGCAGTTTGCCAGAGGGTATATCGAAATCTTCTTCACTTGTCCTGATCTTCACAGTGACTCCATCTCTTCATGGGGTCACAACGTTGGCCTCCACCAATTTGAATCAACGAACCAGTGCAACCCATATGACGAGGTTGCGTCCGTTCAGGGACAAACTCAGCCGGCTGCAAACCCAATGGTCTGCATCACCTCTGCCATGACAGCGCCACGCTGCCAGCTAGATGTGCAGAAACTGCACAATGATCTGTACATAACTGGTGGCTGGTGATGTCAAACATATAGCTGGGCACAAAGGGACCAAGTATGTTTTTGAACCACTCACACATTGGGATTGCTTATGGTCAGTGTGTACATATATACGTTATATATACACATAATAATATGTATACTGTATAATCATTTAATATATATATATATATTACATATGTATAAACAGGCCTTCCCAACATAACTATGTGACGAAGACCTTCATGGTTCTCTCTCATTACCGTAAAATCCGTCGATTTGGGCATCCACGGGAGGATGGGCCCAATATCCCCATATAAAATGCAGGTAATCTATGTGGCCCATTACAAAAACGAGTGGTGAATCTCGTTTTATGCACCCCATCTCGTATGGCTAAATAAAACCACTAACTATATATGGATTGAAGGACAACAATCCAGGAAACATCAGGAAAACACCTTGGTTTTTCTATGAAATTGCAGGGTTTCGCGCAAAATCTATATTAGACGAATTGGGTTTGTTTAGGTAATCATCATAATGCCTATTAAGATTGCCATAATTGGAGGTCAATCGCGCGTATAAATCAACTATAACAAGTCCAAATAACTCATATAAATCATATAAATCCCTAAAAATCGACCACACATCCATATCAATCCACGATTTTCCTTGGTCATGGTCAAGCCCTTCATTTATTCTTGGAATCCTGCCTCGTTGCCCTTCCCGCCCCACCTGTGGCAGTTGCCAAACGAAGCCCAAGGCCAACGTGCGGTTGGTGCGTTTCTCGCTCAAGGCGTCGATCAGCACCTGCGTTTCGATGTCAGGCTGGGTAGAAGTGGTTGATAGATATGGTATAACACACAAAACATTATTAAATGTGCTTTGTAATTGTGGCGGTATAACTAAGTAATTATGTTTGTTTTTTAAAAACGTGGTATGAACAATGTTTAGAATCAATTAACTACGCATTTTTGTCATTCACTATTGTTATTAACTATATAGTTTGTGTGAGTTAATAACTATTAGTTGCAGTGACTATGGCTGAGAACTATGGTTGATGATACTATGGCTGATAACTATGGTTGACGATACTGACATAGACCCTGAAAACAACAAATCTTGAGTGGAAACTCGTCTGCCAAGCAAAGTCATGGCAGGGCCTATGGTTTAATTTACTGGAGGGTCCGTAAATATATGTAAATATGGTTTATGATATTATTTTATAACGATTTATAACCATAGTTGATGGCAATTGTTAATAACCGTTGTGGTTTACAGTACCCATGGTGTATGACTACTATGGTTTACGGTAACTATGGTCTATAACTATGGTTGACGATACTGCAATAATATCCTATATATTTAAGTTATGTTTGTTGGTTGAGATTCACCTCGTGAATACTGGCATAAGAGTATCATATACGAGTACCATAGTGAAATTGGAGTTCTGCTCACCAACTTTGCGATTTCGTCAATGTGGGCCCCAGAAATGTATCTGGTTGATTCAGCTATTTTTCCACAGAAATGGGATGATCCAGGGTTAAAACCCCCAGCAGTAAGTCTTTCCTAATCCTTAGGGAGGTATAGTAATTGCAGCCGCCCAAACAAAATGTGTAAGGTTTCAGCACTAGAACTTGTCATTCATAGGTAGTGGATTTCATTTTCGGAATAATGTTGGACTTATTCCCTAATATAATTGGGTAAGTCCAAGGACATTCCAATACATCGTAATGCAGGTATAATTTGGGAATTAGTGATGGCAATTTGCAAGGTATCCAAGATTAGCTTAGTAAACTATACTGATATGCCCAAATGGATGTGTGAAAATGGGGTATAACACGAACATGGCATGTCAATAGGGAAAATGACAGACCACTGGAATGTGGGTTAAAATAATGGTAAATGGTGTATTCTTGAAAAGGATGACTCTGGCAATCCACCAAATTAGTGTATTTTTGCAGTGAATCAAGAAGTGTTCGGAATATCTAATCTCCAATTATTGGGGAATATATTCGAAAGCTTGCTGCTTCATAGTTAGGAAGTGTTAGGAATGTCATCCGCAAAAACCTGAGATGATTGTTTTTGATGAACAACTGGATTTGAGACAGCAAATGGACTGGATATCATAAAGCGTAAAATTCGAAAGTATCAGCGCATACTTCCAGGTTTTTTTTTGGACAGTTCGGAATATGTCCCCCTCATAGAGTGTTCACCACCAATAGTAGTGGTCAACCAACAAAAACGGGGCTCTCATGGGGTTCCCCACCAAAAACGGAATTGTCCAATGAGAAGTCAACAGCCAAAAAAAGTAAAAGATGTGATGTCAAGCAACAAAAACATAACAATAGTGATATCAATAGTGGGGCTTAAATTCAATGTGACTATATATTAAATTCAACAGCCACAGCAACAAACACGGGGGTGAAATTTGAGGCAGCAACAGGCTGCACCAAAAACCCTGCAGCACCTCGAAGTAGAAGCGCTGGCCCTGCTCAACGCCTCTGATCAACCCACCAAGGTGAGTCCGTTTTCTTTTTTCTAAGTTGACACACATAACTTGATATAATTTGGTTAACAAGCTTCATGGGGTTTATGTCACTATATATTGGGTTATACTGGTTTTGTAACTGGGTTTGTAACGCAACTAACTGGGGGGCCGACAAACCTTGGTTTGTTCAATCGGAAAAGTGGAGATTGTCCAGTTACCCTCTGGTAATTTAACATAGCTATGGAAAATCACCATTTTTAATGGGTAAATCCACTATTTCTATGGCCATGTTCAATAGCTATGTTAGTTTACCAGAGGGTATAATCGGGTTTTTTCCCCACTTACTGGGATGAACCACCAACGAACAATCACATCGGAGGGTACCTCCACTGATGCACACTGAAAACCAGGTAAGCTGGGCTCCCAAAGGATAGGTCAGTTGGTTAAGAAACCTAGTGGTAGATCTATCCATAGTTAGACGGTGTTATCTAAACAAGTTTAATAAACTGGGGGTGCCATCACGTGGACATAGATTCGGTTTTCCCATAAAATGTGGTTTCTGTTGGATTGCCAGAGGGAAAAGAAGATGGTTCTCCTATTTGACACATATGTTATCCATCCTCTTCTGTGGGTCAAGGACCAATAATCTTCTCAATTGATAAGATAGTGATGATTGAGATATTGTTGTCAAACCATGTCAAACCCGATAATCAAACAATCTCACCATTCTCCTCAATCCTCAGATACTGGCTCTGCATGTTTTTCGTTTGTGTCTCAACTTCTGGACCCACGAGACTTATCGATGATCATTCGATCTGAAACCATAAAGGATTCTATGGGTGGTATATAGATTTCAGTCATTTCATATCTATCAATTTTGCAAACCATTATCTCAATCTATGTTCCATCTCTATTGGGCCACCATGTATTCTGAATATAGTTCCAGCTTTCTATTGGGTCCCAAATATGTGTATATATATATATACTTATATATAATATTTGATTTTCCTATGTTATTCCCGTTTCTCCCATAGTTTTGATGGCTAAGGCTAAAACCTCTATAGATGATTATACATGCAGCTTAAATCCCCATGTATAGATGTTTTTTCCCCGTTGCAATAGCGTTGAATCCCTGGATGACCCATGAACTTTCCCAAGTTGTGATGCTCAAAAACAACGAACATGTGAATCTCCCATAAGTGTTTCTGTTTGAAAATTCATCAATCATGGCTCTAGATCATTCTAGATCACCACTTGAGCCGCAAAAAATCGCCCGCTTTCTCGTGAAATATTGGGAAACCTTGGTAAACTCAGGTCTCATTAAATTTGTTAGTTCATGACCCCCAATATGTAAACAATCTCATCCTATATATGTTAGTTACTGTTACTTCGTGATCCCCACTACAGTTCCGACCGAGTTCTTCCCCCATCTTTGTCATGGCTCAACGCCGGCTCAACAAGGTGCTGACGTTACCGCAGGGCTTCAATTCGGAGGTCACCACCACCGCACTGATGAGGCCCTTCTTGCGAGTGGCCACGTCCGGCTGAACGCCTCCGCCACGTTCGGATTGCGGCAAGCCATGGTGTTTTTTTCATATGGCTTTATTTTATATTGACGGATATATGACTTATAGAACTTATAGCAATTGTTTATTGATTGATAAATATATATATATATAATATATATACATTTATATTGAATGTGACACGTAATACAGTATGGTTTGTATTTGGTTTACCTGTAATGAGTTGTGGAATGGGATTCTTTTTATCATGGGACTTCATTAACGATAACTGGGGATATATTATTCATCATCTCATTGGATCTATCCATTTTACCAAATAGGATTCTAAGCAGTATGGGGATAGATATAATTCATTAACCCATAGAATACCCATGATATCCCATGATGGTTACATACTCACATGAGGATACCAATACCACATCTATCAATAATGAAATATAATGGTGATATATTGTGGATATAGTAGGCATGTATTTTTAGAGAATACGTTGTGGGGATATTGTACCAATAACAATAACGGCCGTATTGAGGATTCCTTTTCTGCGGAGATGTGAATCGATTGGTCTTCAATGGAAGGTCCTTTTCGGCATTTAGAAATTAAAATGCTGGATTTCACCTAAAAAATGTTGGTCATGGTACTTCACCTTCAACGATAGGTACTTCTCCAATTAATTGACACGTTTGATATATCTAGATATCTCGGGTGTCCGGCCATTCAATAAATTGGTAATCTTGTCTAGCCCCACTACTAGTAAAGGCGCAAAAAATGGATTCAACCAACAAAAAACGGCAATAGATGGCAACCAAACTGAGGAGTTGACTGCCGCAATGGATGGAATGGATCATGATCACGGCCACATGGCACTTTAGGATCTTCTAGGCGTTTATATACCATCTGGTTATGACTAACAGTTCGCCACGGAAAGATTTACCATGCTTCTTTAAGAACGGTAAACCATCTATAAATCTATGGGCCATCGAACTACCATGGCGAACTGTAACAACTTCCAGGTTGGGTAACATGTATAACCATCCTAGATTGGAGGCTTTTTACAGGGATTTCCCTGGGGTTTCCTGTGATTTCACTCAACTCGACCCGACAAAGGTTCATGGCTGTGTTCAACTGTTTCTCTGCACCCCTTCAGCCATGAAACAAGGAAAACATACCAAATTTGTATCCAAAAGTTTTGGTACCCCTATTTCCGGATCATAATTTATAATGGTTCCAATATCTTCCAATAAAATGTGCAACTTCGGATTACACCACCCATCTTCGGACAAACTCTTGTGGGTGTTTCCTAGAATAGGTAATAGGGGACCCCTAAGACCCAAAAACCATAGGCTTCCAAAAGATAGACTAATTAAGGTACCTTGTTGAGTCGCGCAGTTTTGATGCATGTCATTATTCATGGTTTAAATCCCTGTTGTTGACTATCAAACAAATATCTAGTCTTGATGGGTAAAGTCGTCAAAATGGGTTAAATGCCAAAGATGGCAAATGTCATCCCCATTTTCCACTAACCAACGAAAATGATGGGTGGACCATACGGAATGAATGAGGACTTGGTCGTCAGAATGCTGCAGCTCTTTGCCTTCTCACAGCTCTCACCGTTCACCGAGCCTCCGGACTTTGCCTGGAGGTGGCGTTGCAACAGACTCAGTCAGGAAGAGGTAAACATTCTCATGGCCGAACCTTAATGCCAAATCCCCAGCAGCTTCTCCATCAGAAGTGATCGCATCACAGTCTGCACCAGCGTCAACCAGCAAGCGCACAGTGTCGAGATGGCCATTTAGTGCTGCACTGTGCAATGGGGTTGCTGCAGTATCCGTCGGGTGATCCTTGTTGGCACCAGCGTCAACCAGCAAGCGCACAATGTCGAGATTGCCCATCTGAGCTGCACTGTGCAATGGAGTTATTCCAGTATCCATCGGGTGATCCTTGTTGGCACCAGCCTCAACCAGCAAGCGCACCATGTCAAGATTGCCCTTCAGAGCTGCACTGTGCAATGGAGTTATTCCAGTATCCATCGGGTGATCCTTGTTGGCACCAGCCTCAACCAGCAAGCGCACAATGTCGAGATGGCCATTTACTGCTGCACTGCGCAATGGGGTTGCTGCAGTATCCGTCAAAGGGTGATCCTTGTTGGCACCAGCTTCCACTAACCAGCGAACAATTTCCAGATGTCCACGACCTGCCGCTAACCACAAGGCGGTGGCCCCCTGAT
>Ga0126342_10009529_pt1 | contig 17399 bp, 12 predicted proteins | sample Cyp1metagenome_FD_92528 | JGI IMG/M metagenome (GOLD analysis project Ga0126342, IMG submission 92528) | Coral microbial communities from Lord Howe Island, Old Settlement Bay, Australia - Cyphastrea 1 metagenome | ecosystem: Host-associated > Invertebrates > Cnidaria > Coral ... | reverse complement strand
TAACTAACCGCTGGTTGACGTCCGTGGCTCAAGTGCCCAAAAAGGTCGGGTGCTTGGTTTGTTTAATGGGGTTATCGAAGGATACCGTGGTTGGTTCCCTTGTTCGGTCCCCTGTTTTCACTATATATATATAATATTACCACTAATAAGTAATATTCCCATATGATAAATATATATATATAGTCCCATTAATATATTCCCGTTATATCATTATATTTCCACTATATTCCACATGAGATTCCCTACTATATTCCCATTATATTCTCATTATATTCTTATTATATTCTTATTATATTTTTATTATATTCTTATTATATTCTTATTATATTCTTATTATATTCCGTTCCCGTTATATATATATATATATTCCCAGTGCCCCAGAACATATTCCCATTATATGTTCTATTACATTCCTATTACATTCCTATTATTAATTCCCATTATATTCCATATTGTATTCCCATGATTTTCCCATTATATTCCCACCCTATATTCCCTATAATATTCCCATGGTATCCTGTCCGGTAATTCCCATGTGTTCTTGAACGCTGCTGACCTTGTCCAGGTCTTTACCTTCCGGGCCTCGCTGAGTTCTGCCTCGCGGCCCTCAAGACCTTCCAGTGGCCCTGCGCTGCCAATGTATACGCGAGCCCGGCAGCTTTGGAGGCGCCGTGACACATGATCAATGTGGTAAGCCCAATGAAATCATCACCAACTATTGTTGTGGCCAATTAGATAATACATCATACATCTGGGTAAATTATAACGACCTCACTGCGACCTCACTGGAAATCATGGTTAATAAGGGAAATCATCCCCAAATGGCCTTAATTCAGGTTAGTGAAATATTATAATTTACCCAGATACATCCAAAATGACAATGTTGTGGCAAATTAGATATAGATTATGATGGGGTTTACACTCTGGTGATTTTTCACGTAATTAGCGAACTGGCAAATCACCATGTTTAATCGGTAAACGATCATGTTTATCACCTATAAGTGGGCCATGGCTTCCATAGCTATGTTAAATGTCTATAGAGAGTAGATCCAAACATGACATGTCGTATTTTGTTTCAACGGGGGACGTGTTTATTAACCATCTATGATCACGTGATTGTGACAATTTTATAGAAGTTTGCATAATTTGAAACTGCACTTAGTTTAGGAAGATTATAAACAACATATATCAAAAAGGGTCCAACATTGCATTTATTTAGATATTTAACATGAGTACTGTACAGCAACAGAAATAGCAGTTTTGACAGGCAACATGATGATCAATCATCTTGGATGGGTTTGAATCCAGCCCAGTTGGTGTTAGGTGTGGCTAGGCCTGGGGTATCCTGGGGTTCCAGCACCTGAGTTGCTAGGCTCATGGGAAGTTGTTTTTTTTTCCTCAGATAGCACCACCCATGTTAAAAAGTAAAATCCTACTTACAATACCTTACCTGGCTGGTGGTTTGGAACATGTGTTATTTTTCCATCATATTGGGATTTTCATCATACCAACTGACGAACTCATATTTTTCAGAGGGGTAGGTCAACCACCAACCAGCTTACAATATCGTAGAAAATTTTGATCAATTTCACCTATCTTTGCATCTTGTCGGCGTTTCTCAAAACACCACCGATTTTTTTTTGGGTACCCAACAACTATACCACTGGTTGGTGGTTTCAAACATTTTTAATTTTCCATAATATAAGGGATAATCCTTCCCATTGACTAATATTTCTCAAGACGGTTAAAACCACCAACCAGACCACGCGTTGCCACGCCATCTCTTGCAGGTATCTGTGCCATGTCACACAGCATCTTGGCACCTGCTTTGCTGCGACTCAGGAAGTGGTGGATTCAAATGTGGTGGTTTCCTACAATGGGGTACCCCAAAAACGCTGGATGGTTTGGAAAGAGGATGATTTGGGGGTACCATGTTAGGAAACCTCCATCTGTTGGGGAAGATCCCAGTAGATTCTGCTGAAGATGCCTCACATCTTCATGGAATCCTCCGAGCTGGGCAACAAGGATCGACAAGACGTTCTGGTCTTTCAAGCAACGGGGCAAAAAAGGCCAGGACGTCGGGTCAAGACTCGGTGCCCTATGTGGTCCGATGTGTGGCAAATAGACCAACGGGACAGAAAAGTTGGCCAAGTCAAGTTGACGGCTGCTGTCGGAGACCAAGTTGACTTTTTTCACATCCTTTCGCAGGCATCAAACCATGCTTCCGTTCTATTGATGAGAATGTTCCTCAAATATTGTCAAACGACGAATAAAACTAGTAAATCTATTATAGTAATGGACGATTTTGTGTTTTGTTGATTCTGTATATAATGTATACATGTATGACTACATTGATAAGATATTGTGTGATGTGTGTATAATTCATTGATTGTCTGCAACTTTGTCATAGACATATCTTGATATGATCCTCTGATCAAGGCTCACAGGGCCCCGGCTGGGTCGCAGTGCTTTGATGGTCATGGCTTCAAATGCTTGATCCAAAAATACACCTTTGGGGTCTAAGAAATAAAGTGACAATGTAACAAGCATTCAGTATCATCATGTTTCTTTATTTCAATATAAACATATCATCAAACTCTTAGAGTCATTGCCATTGTTCATCATTGTTCCATATGTTTGAAGCGCAGCTTGACATGAATGTGGCTGTGTCCGAAAATCAAGTAACTCCAATAAATGGTAATTTCAATATGTTCAATATGTATATATATATATAGAGAGAGAGAGAGTGGACATTATGATAAAGCAGCAGATTGAGTTTCAATGTCAAGTAACTTCATTAGCTATTGCTATTTCCATGGGGAAACTGAAGCTTTAGACCAGATGTTCAGACTTGCGCTTAGTAGAGAGTGAGGGAATGATCCACAATAGCTATCAATAATCTCATTCCCATCCATTCCCATCCATTCCGGTCCATTCCCATCCATTCCCTACTAAGCACCAGTCAGCAGACCAAGCAATTTCCGGAGACAACTTTTTCCATCGCAGGTGGCAGGTTTTTCATCCACCTGACATCGGAGATGTTGATCCCTTGCGACGAGGAAAGGATGGAGATGTGACTTGACGCAGCTGGACCTGGGGATTTCTTGGGATATACCCGGCCTGGTAAACGTTTACATAACTATGGAAAATCACCATGCTATTAATGGGTAAATCCACTATAAATCACCATTTTCAATAGCTATGTAAACGTTTACCAGAGGGTATTTGGGAAGAACGGTGATGAATGGGGATGAATGGGGATGAATGGGGATGAATGGTGATGAATGGTGATGAATGGTGATTAGTGGATGTTTAGCCAGTGATTTGGATATATATATATGTATATATATATATTGGGATTGGGATTATGAAAAATAGCATTTTTTCACAATCGACAACGGTGAACAAATGGTGATTTGACCATCAACCATTGGGATTTCACAATGAATAAACCTCATTTGACTATGTCTGGAAATGGCTGAAAATGAGTGATGCTACCACGTAAAATGTGTGTTTAAAAAAAAGGGAAATGATGATTCACCAGGGGCTAATGTTTGGTACCCAAGCTCAAAAAAACCAGCGACTTGGCAGCAACACAGAGTTTGTATCCCTGGTGGATCCGAGGGTTGGATCCAATGGTTTGAAATTGGGCTTTCACCAGAAAGTCGGTTCTATCACTATGCCTGTTTTTGTTTTTACCGTCAATGGGGCGGTTCAAAGTGGTAGTGTGGACCTGAACATTGGGTATCCCCATTGGAATCGGGGAAACAATAAAAAGATACAATATATATATATATATATATATTATATTATATATATACTGTATATATATATATATATTATATTGTATATATATATATATATAAATATGTTATATTATATATATATATATATTATATTATATATTATATTATTTATATATTATAATATATACTGGTTGGTGGTTTGGAACATGAATGTTATTTTTCATAATATATTCGGAAATTCATCATCCCAACTGACGAAGTCCATCATTTTTCGGGCTTCAAACCACCAGTAGATATGATGATTCTGATGATTCTGTTCGTTGGAATCATCAATAGCCATCGGTTTCCCATGGGTTTCCCATTGGAATCATCTGATGATGAAAAATCATTACCATGGAACTTGGCAGGATTATTGGGAGTTCCAAAGCTCGGAACAATGGCGGCATTTCAAAAAGTTTTTTTTTTGGCGCGTAAGCTTCTGGATTTGGGTCTGAAAATGGGATATAACATGATATAACCCATATTTATATCCATTTATATCCATTAAAAAAAATGACTATATGAATGAATAGGGAACATAGGGAACATGATTGTAATCCAATGAATTTGGGGCTAAGCTAGCACCTGGCTCGAGGTGATCGAGCATTTGGGTGATCCCTTGCTGGATGTGGTCTTGGAGCCGGGTTACATGTTATACGTGCCATGGTCATAGGGCAACGTGTGGGATATTAGCCATGAATCATGATAATCATGGTGGATTGTTTTGTGGGATATGTTTATTGGAAGTATTTTTTTGTGGGTTTTTTTTATTTGATGTACCCTCTGGTGAACTAACAGTTTGCAATGGAAAATGGCCCAGTCGAAAGTGGATTTTCCCATTTTCATAGCATGGTGATTTTCCATTGCTATGTAAACGTTCACCAGAGGGTAAGCAACTTGTCAGGACCCCTTCAGTCGTCCCGTTGGACTCATCGGGATTGATCACCCAGATGGGACAACAGAACGATGATACGAACTCTTGGTGGTTTAAGGAACCATGGAATTTTGAATGACTTTCCATTCAGTTGGGAATAATGGATTGTATAGTGGTTTAATGGATTTTAATGGATTTTAATGGATTTTTCCATTTATTGGGAATTCCATCATCCCAACTGACGAACTCCATCATTTTTGAGAGGGGTAGGTCAACCACCAAGCAGTAGATGTGTCATGATGTTTCATGCGACAGTTGAAGTTGATCATGGGATCAGGACACTGAAATATTGACTGGATCCATGGCTCGTTCCAAGTGATGAATCCTTGGTGATTTTTTAAGCAATGCATGGTGATCCTTCGAATCTAGCATTCCATGCTCGAAATTCCAGAGGACAAATATGGGGTTGGCGGTGGCACTAGCCGTGCTACTTTTAAGTTTCCGTGTGACCAAAGGCAGGCATGTGAGGGGAATAAACTACACAAGTTATATGTTTTCACAATCAGGAATGCTCTTCCTTGCTAAAAAGCGGTTGTGCATCGAGCGGCTTCAAGTACATATAAAGCAAGCACGTACTACCATGCACTGTTGCTGCGATGATCACAATGTTAGGACATGGCTCAAGTAGTTTCAACACCATTCAGCACAATTTGGCTATGGGTCCAACTTGGATACAGCAAAAGTGGAATGCTGAGTACGTAGCAGTATACTTACTCATTTTTCTAACTTACTTATCTTGTACATTGTGATCATTTTGCATGTACTGTTCAAGAACTGTAGATGTCAAGTCTCTTTGTGATCGAAAACAAACCCAATAAATTTCAAAGTATTTCCGGGAGATATCCACAACTCCAACTGGGTTTGTTTGAACATAGATCAAGCCCACCATCTAAGGGTTGATCGTGTCATTTTCCCCATACTAAGCATTTTCAGGTCCACCCCCATCATACTATTGATGGGTAGGATGGCTATCCAAGATTATCTGAGTATATCCCATTGATTCGCATTACGTCCCCATCAAATTCTTGGTTTTAATACGGCTCAATCCTCCATTTGTTTTGATTTTTCATATATCAAATTTCACGTACACTGCACCAAATATTGCATCTTGACCTTGATATCCAATATTCCCTAAAAATCACAAAATCCCAGGAGCTCGTGAAATTTAATATGTTCATACCTCCTGGTGACTTCTGCTGAGGTGCCTTTGGGTTTTGGTCACCGTACCTCAACGTATGGCCTCAGAGGGCCCTCATGGCACATCACGTTGAACCTGGACTCCGTCATTTGGGGCTTGTCTTACAGGCTGCGATGGTGAAACGGTTAGTGAAACGGCTGGAAACTCTTCAAGAGAAATGGAAAACATGTGGTTTGGTGGATGTTTTCACGAAATGGTGGACTATAACATATATATATATATACATATATTATATATAGATATGATATAACATATAGTAAATAACAATTCTATACATATATATATATATATATGTCACATATCATATATTAGATACGTTAGATTATCCGTTGGACGAATGTTGGATCGAAACCTCGAAACAACACATGAGTTGCTCGTGATTTTTGGCAGCTTTCGGCTCCTTAATCCATGATTTTTACATATTTTTTACAGGGCTTGGCCCAGCCCTTGCGCTGCAGTATCCGGCTCCAGCTGATACTACAGTTCATGAAAATTTCTAGTAGACTCCTGTTGGACAACATTTCTACAGATGCTGGTATCACTTCTGTTGGTTACTATACACCCTAATTTCAGCCCGCTCGTTGACATTTGCAGCTGGTTATTCATGATTCTACCTAATTGTTGATTGAATCACATTTCTATATTGCATGCAGACACGAATTCCAGGAGTGTCCCATAGACCCCTGAATTTGCCTCTAAATTTCTATGTCAATATTCAATATTCAATATCAAATAATATTGGTACTTTTGCCCACATCTTTATAAGTCAACTGAGGTGTTCATTCCATATACTGCACCAACGGCAGGCTCCTGTGGTCCGCGAGTCAGAGATATGCCCGGCTACGGCGTGGTGAACGTGATGAGGCCGTTGTTTGACCAAACGAAGTTACGACACACTGCTACTTAGATATATTCTTATTATTTTTGAAGTATTATACTACTTACAATGATATTCTACTATAATATACTACTCACAATATGTAGTTACTAATATAATATACTACTACAGTATTATTATGGTAAGTATTATAATTATTATTCTTGAACGCGTTTAAATGATCGTTTTCAGCGACATTCAACAATCGGGACGGGGACAGTTAGTTCACCCACAAATGAGATTCAAGTTGCATGTGGCATGGGCCAAAATTGGGATAGTTTCAACCGAATGGGAAGGACCAACAAAAGAACAGAATTTCATCAAGCAAAGTCTCACAGAGAAATATTAGCGGATACCATCGGGGAGGGAATTTCGACAACATCGGAGATTGGGTTCCCCCCATGATGATCCTCCTAGGCAATTGGACCATATTCATCCATATTCAACCTGGGGAAATGGGCCCAAATGGGATTTCCTGTTGCTAGCTCAATTTACACATGCAGAGGATGCACTTTTTGGAAGTATCATGAAGTATCTATAAGTGAAGAAGTGACCCGCCATACATATACGATCCAGAAGTTGATGTGTAGCCAGATGGTTTGATATTACCCTCTGGTAAACTGTTACGTAACTATGGAAAATCACCAAGTTTAATGGGTAAATCCACTATTTCTATGGCCATTTTCAATAGCAAACTGTTTTACTTTTTATTACTGGACATGAAATTTCGGCTTGACGGTGGAGGCTGAGGAAGCCGCCAAGACCAAAGGCGGGAGACACATGCAGCTGTGGGACGCCCTGCAAATTATTTGGGGATGGTTGATAGTACCCCATTGATGGTGATTTTCTGGATGGTTTATGATTGGTGTTGCCATGTGTTGCCACATTATGTTGTACTTTCCATCCTTCCCGGGATTATTATTGTGAGTCATACTTGGCTTATCATTGGACTTAACAGATTGCAAGCTTCCATCAATATTGTTTGGATTTCAGCACTGTTTTGAGATTGATGTAGTTTCTTCTCACCCAGAGAAGATGAATCTATCGAAAAAGGACAGTCAGATTCTTCCTGCGGCTTTCATTGCGACATTGCGACATGGGACACGCAGACTCTTTGTAAACTGTCTGTGGGAAGCCCGAGGCACCCAATGTTTTTTTTGAGTATGAAGCAACTGGAATTGGGAAATATTGGGAAATGTGTCATCACATGCTGCCATGCTCTCACTTGTCTCACTTCCTCAGACTTCAAGCCTAGCCCATCGAAGGAGTGGTGCAACGGAACATGGGGCGTTCCATGGCTTTCCGGAAACGACAGAATTTCCCCACATGTCCCATGACATGTCCATTGTTTTGTTATAGTTTGTCCCATATCTTCCCCATGTTTCCATGGTTTTCTTCTACGACATGTCCTGGAATTCGACCGTGGAACTGCAATGATCCAGGTATGTCTTGGCAGCAGTACAGCTCTCTGCAAGCAGCTCTGCCCGACCAAGGCCGTGGTGTCCGTGGTGTCCGTGGTGTATGGTGAAACATCGGTCAGGATATGGGCAGTGCGATCGACGCCTGTTGGTTGATGATTGTTTGGGGGATTATACTAGATAATTAATTAATTAATTAATATATATATACAATGTGAGGCCCCCAAGATAGCTAAGTTGGTTTATAACATGTTATAACTCCAATAACTAACTATGGTTTATGGTACTTATAACTATAGTTACTGGGGCTTATAAACCAACTTATAACTGGGGGGCCTCACATTGTATATATATATATATATTTACAGTTTGGGGATTATGAATATTTATGATTCATAATCCAAGAACGGGGAATCCCGCTACTAGCCAGTATTTCATGGAATGACACATATGGGATTTTAAAGAATGCTCTAATATGGCTTTTAGGATCAATAGCAAATATATTTGTCATGATTGGGAGGATGAAGATCTGAAGAATTCTGAAGATTTGAACATCCATAAATCCCAGCTGTGAACCACCTGACGATTTGAACATATTTGAACCATAAATCCCAGCGAGCCACAGGGGATAAACGATGGGCGATAGCGATACCACCGAGATTGCCCTTACTTACGGATGCCTGATTCATCCACCGCCAGATGTACAGCAGCTGAGTTTGGAGCTGCTCGAGAGGGCGCAGATTTGGCATGGCAAGGTGCCGTGTTACGGCAGGGTTGGAGGGGTGGTTCCACAGGGTAGTCGCCGGTTCTGCAAATAAATCGTCGCCAGCAGGTGGAAAACAAGAAACGGTCGAATCCCATAGTTTATCGTCCTTTTCCCTATCATAAAATAGCATTTTTTTGGGATATTCCCTATTTTCAGAACTATGATACATGGCTGATCATGGCGACGTTGTTATTTTTTTAGTGGCCAGATATATTGAATCCATGGATTTGGAGCTGACTTGTGCAGGCCTGTGACGATGTTCTTCCAGAAGATATCCACCAAGCATTTCAGATGCCTCTTGACGCTGCATAGCTTTTCCTTTGCGGGGGCGGGGAACGCCATGGGGATCTCTTCGGAACCGCGATAAAACACCAGCATAAAATATATCATGTTCAGTGGCTGGAATCCCCATATTTTGCCATACATTTTAACACACACACACACATATATATATATACATACACACCAGCACCCTCTAAGTACCCACCATTAGTGGTCTGTTAGAATGGGTCACCAATCAGCGTCACTGAATTTCTTTTGCTCATTGGTGGCCTGGATGATGAAATCCCCAGGATGTCATCCGTTTCCCTGCCAGGGTATACTGAGATTGGGAACACACACATCCCAATCTTAGAAACCACCAGACCCTGAATCTGAATTGTACAGCACCGTCTACACAAATGGAACATGTAGGCAGTTGTTGCGTGTCATTGCGTGTCATTCTGGTGTCGGTGACCCCCTAAGGTGATGCCTATTGGTGGGTACTTAGGGGTACATATAAACGTGTCATTGGAGCTTCTGGGGTGTTACTGCGTGTCAAAACGTGTCGATTTTGACCATCTGGTGAGACTGGGGTGGTACCCTCAAGGGATATGGTTTGATTGTTTGATGTGATGAGCCCTATATGTTATCCTATATTACTATGATGTGTTTTAGTGCCATCATTGACAAGTTGGTTCTTCGAACTGTTTGTGTAAGCCCCCCGCATGTTTTTGGAGATGAATCGCCGTTTGTCATGTTTCTAGGTTCAAGCTCTCAGGTTTATGATTTGTAATAAGTGTAGACAGTGTCCCCCATACGGTTCGGACACGTGGTGTATAGGGTGTTCAGGGGTGCAGGCTTTGGGAACTGAATTGGCAGCTAGCTGGCGCACGCCTGCGCTGCGCAACATCGCCAACGACCTTGTCGTTTCAGCGGTGCGAGGGGTAACTGCGCTGCGCGAAGTCGCTGGCTGCATCGAGAGCGCTGGCAGTGCCCGGGCAGCTCTCCCCCGCAGAGATCCCAATCGCCTGCCTCCACCACCTGAACCACCACGGCCTCCTCGCACTCCTCGCGCCGCTGACCCACCAGGTGATCGGGAACGAAGCCGAGAACGTCGCCGTGAGGTTAAGGATCAAGAGGAAAGCAGTGAGGAAGAGTCTGTGGAAGAAGAGGAAGAAGAAGGTGAGCGCCGGTCTCCTAGAGCCGTGGCAGCCACCCCAAAGAGTGGACCTCCAGCTCGACCACCTGAGCCCGAGCATCCACCTCCTCGACGTAGTGAGGATCAAGCCAGGGACGGACATCACCACAGGCATCATCATTCACACGATCGAGACGGTCATCAGCATAGAGATAACAGGGGAGGCCATCGAAGAGGCAACCGTGCAGGAGCCAAACGTCAGCGTCTTCACCGTCAACTTGAAGATCCTGAGATTCGTGTTCATCGTAGGCCTCCGCGGTCTTTCTGGCAAGAAGACAGACCCTTCGCTGGCCATCGTGGCCCTAGCGGAAGGTGATACCATGAGTACAGAAGAAGGGCTGGAGTTTCAGATTGACTCCAGAGAACAATGGGAAGCTTTGGTTTTGGGAAGAGGCGACATTGTAGAAGTGCACTTGCCTTCTACCAATCACGAGACCTCCGAGGACCTTTGGGCCGCATTTTGGGTTCGAGGTGTGGCCGTCTTACCCGATGGTTCTTATGCAGTGCCGGCAAAAAGCATTGGATGCTCAAACCCAGACTGGACCCGCTACTTCTCAAATGCCTTGAATCGAAAGTTAGGACGCCTTCACGTTTGCTCAAATCCAAGCTGCGAGGTCGAGGGCCATGTGCTTCACGTGAGGAGACTGAAGGTGTTCTCGGCCGAGGGTTTTTACAGACCTTACATGTCACCGTACATCAAGACACAGATGAAGAAGTGGGCAGAAGACAGTGGGGACGAAGGAGAGATGACCGACACACCCCGAGGAGAAGGAACAATGCCACCCTTGCCGGGGGCCGCCACAGCACGCGAGGAATTTCCTCCGCCACCACCTGGAGATATGCCGCTGGCTGGGGGGGCGCCACACCGGGAGGAAGGTCCCGACGCTCCGGCTGGGCGACCCCGAGGTCCCAGGCCTGGCGCCCTTCGTGCTCCTACCAGGGATGTTGGCCGAGTTACAGAGGAGGAGCGCGCCAAGCTCAGAGAGCGTCTGGCCAGCGCCCGAGACAGGATGATGCGTGGTGGTGTGGAAGGGGGCGCTGGCACAGCGGCCGGGCGCACCTCAGATCTATTGGAAGTGGGTCATCTTCAGAGTCAGGCTATTCAGCCTCTCCGCCTATAAATTCCCCGTCCATCAAGCGCGAGGAGCTGGTCGGACCCAAGCGCCGGGATTTGTCACCAGGCGCTGCAGGACGAGACAAGAGGAGGAAGGAGAAAGCTCCGAAGAAGAGGAAGAGGGTCAGAGCCCTAGAGGACGCTCCCCACGCTGGGGACCTCAATGTTCAACGGGCGCTGGAGGATTCAAAAGGCACTTCTACGCGAGACTTACAGAGTCAGCTTCTGCGCACAGCAGCGGAGAATACGAGGAGGAAGAAAGAGAAGGAGAAACAGGAGAAGAAGCGTCAGGAGAAGAAAGATCCTGGTCTCCAGCTCGTGAAGATCCTTACCAGAGCCGTGCAGCCCCAGGGGGAGCGCCGGAGATCATCTTCTCAGAAGCGAGATCAGGACAAGAAGAAAGAGAAGAAGAAGAAGAAGGACAAGAGGATGAGACAAGGAGGAGATCCTTCAAGCAGCCCGAGTTCCTCACAGGATGGCTCAGGCTCTTCGAGGAGTTTGCGCGCTCGGAAGGGCGAGAAGGAGAGCTCCTCATCCAGCAGCGACGACAAGAAGATGATCGCTCCATTGAGGCGCCGGTCCAAGAAGAGACCTGGCAGCGTTCTGACCATGTTGCTGGAGCATGCAAGAGCTCAGCTAGACCAATCCTCCAAGGTGGGTATCTCGACCGAGGGGGACCTGGACATTTCAACAGGAGTGAAGATGAGCTCATACTATGCCATCGTGGTCAAGCCGACGCTGGGGAACTCCATGGCCCAGATCAGGGAGCTTCACCACATCTCTCAATGCATCGACTTACTCCGCCAAGGAGATTTAGATTTGCTCGGAGATGTCTTGGCAGGAAGATTCATCTCCCTGCACCAAAGCGTGCTGGATGGAGGATGGAGCACGGCAAGGCACCTGGAGCTCCTCCCTCTAGAGGAAGGCTCGGCAGCCAGCCCGGAGGTAGTGTTACAGGCGCAGCGGCATGCGAAGCTGGCGGCCAAGGTAGCACCGGGAACCTCCTGGAATTGGGGCGGCGCTGGTCGAGGTCGTGCAGGGAAAGGTCGAGGAAGTTGGTCGGAGCCATCCTTCGACTCAAAAGGCAAAGGCAAGAAGGGTCCCAAAGGAAGAGGAAAGGGCAAGAATTGGGGCCCTGCGCAAGAGAAAGAAAGCGATGCAAGAACCAAGGAGAGGGTGCCCGAGAAGTAGTTGAGGACACCTTGCCTTCTTCTGCGCCGGCTTCGGCCGTTGGCGGCACTAGCTGTGAGACAGGTCTTTTTGGAAGCCCACCTGTGGTCGCTTTGAAACATGTAATCGCGCTGTGCACATCATACAGACGCATTGGTTGTGTACTGGCGTGGTTGCTAATTACAGATGCGGCCCACCTAGTCTCAGAGGCAGCCGCCATGGAATTCACAAGCTTGTGGAAAACGAAGATCGCCAAGAACAAACCGGCCCGTGCTTCACACAAGGCCCATTAGGGAGGGAGAGCTGAAGCATTTGGTTCAGGCTTTCAGGCAGTTGGCTCTGACCGATTTGGTCCGTGAGCCCACCTTAGTGGAGTGGTCAGATAAGGCTTGGGTCTATCTGGCTATCTGCTCGCTCAATCGTTTGGCTGGATTGGGCGGAGTGCCGTCACCCGGGCGCTGGTCGAAGCTCGAGCGCACAGCCGTAGATTCCTTAGAGAGAGCGGCAAAGCGCCGATCTGACCAAGATTTGGCTGTCCCAACCTCGGAGGAGCTCTGGCGAAAAGAACTGGAGAGTCGCCGCATTGGCTATGGGGGTGAAGAGGTGTCCATTTGTCATAAGTTAACGTGGGATCAGATTCTTCCGGGACTTCCCCCTGCTGAACATGGGGGTTGTGTTGATGCTTTGCTTTGGGTTGGCTCTAGAACACGTCATTTTCTTCTTAACCCGGAACTGCTGCTTAAAGATCCCGAAAAAGTTGTCCTTCCTCGAATGCCCAGAAAAATTCACATGGACCCCAAAGACAAGCTCAGAATTGCTTTTGAGCTGGTCCGACGACAGGTTTGCGATTGGATTCCGCTGGACAAGGTTCACAAGGTAGATGGTGTCCCCATTCTTAATGGTTTATTTGGTGTCTCTAAACCTACGTCGCTGGACGATGGGCGCCCCATTCTCAGATTTATAATGAACCTAACAGGGTCCAATTCTACTCAACATCAATTGGAGGGTGGTTCTTCATCCCTACCTGCTATCACTTCTTGGCAAAGCATTGTGGTTGATGAGGGTGAGCAAATTGTTGTGCATCAATCTGATATGTCCAGCGCTTTCTATTTATTTAGACTTCCCCCCTGTTGGCGTCAACATTTGGCCTTTAACATTCTGGCAGATGGCTCTGAAGTTAATGGAGTACCTGGCACAACATACGCTTTGTGTTGTTGCGTGATCCCCATGGGATGGCTTAACTCAGTGAGTATTATGCAGGAGATTTCAGAAAACCTTCTTAATGCTTCGAAACTTCCACAAAGAAATCAGATTTCAAGAGGCAGGATCCTGCCACCCTGGATGAGTGAGATTTTGGATACGGCCTCAGCGGAGAACAAGAGCTGGTGGCATATTTACCTGGACAATTATGCCGGGGCAGAACGCATCACACCTGGTGAGACTGCAGAAGGCGCGTCTATTTGTCATGCAGCTGCGGAAGCCGCTTGGATGGAAGCGGGGGTTGTTTCTTCTTTGAAGAAAAGGGTGACAGGAAGTAGCTTGGCAACAGAGTTGGGAGCTGAAATCAATGGCGATTTGGCCACATTGGGTCTGTCGACTGAGAAGCTTGTCAAGCTGATCCAATCTACCTTGTGGATGATTTCACAGCCGCGTCTGGGCAGGAAGCTAGTGCAAATCGTGGCTGGGCGCTGGATATTTGCTTTGCAATTCAGACGTCCTTCAATGAGTTTCTTACAAAATACGTGGCGCTGTGTAAATGGACATGGGCCAGCTTCACAGCAGCTGCGACAGGAAGTCAAGAGAGAGTTTCTAGGGTTGGTGTATACCGCCTTTCTTCATCACTGTTTCCTGGGCGCTGGTGTGAGTCCCTCTATTGTATGCACCGACGCATCTGAGCGAGGAGGTTCAGTGGAATATGCCAACAGCTTGGAAGCAGAGGGGTCAGACTTTCTACAAGCTTCAACGGCCCTGGAATCTAGCAGAGCAACTTTGCATTGTCCCATCTTGGTTATTAGTCTCTTTAATGGCATCGGTGGTTGTTTTCGGTGTTACGACATTATTGGGGTCACCCCAGCAGGTCGTATTGCGGTGGACATTGATGACGCTGGTAACAGAGTGACCCAGAGGAGATGGCCTGGCACCCTGCTAGTTAAAGATGTTAAAACTATTGACGCAGCCATGGTTCACTCTTGGAGCCTGAAGTATTTGAATGTCACGGAAGTGCACTTATGGGGAGGCTGGCCCTGTGTTGACTTGAGCGCAGTGCGCTATGGACGTCAGAACTTAGACGGCCCCCAGAGCTCTTTGTTCTGGGAAATTCCTAGGATCAAAGACCTTTTAGAGAAAGAGTTTGGTGCAACAGCCGTCATTAAATATGTTTTGGAAAACGTGGCGTCCATGGACCAGCATGCAGCACAGCAAATCTCTCATGAACTGGGTGTTGAACCGTACAAATTGGATTGCGCTGACGCAGTACCTATGCATAGGCCTCGCTATGCCTGGACGAGTGAGGACCTGACTGGAGTCTTTTCTGATGTCCGCATCACACAGCGAAGGTACTGGTGGGATGTCACAGCTGCTGCTGCTTATCCTAGGACAGAGCAATGGATAACCCCTGGATATGCTTGGGATGGTGAACAAGATGGTTGTATTTTTCCCACGTGCATGAAATCAATCCCACGTACAAGCCCACCTATTCGTCCCGCAGGATTGGAAAAGTGCGACTCAGCCACAAGAGATCGTTGGGCTCAAGATCATTTTCGGTACCCCCCATATCAATACCAAAGACAATACATTATTACTTCTTCAACCACATGGCGATTGCTTAATGCCACTGAAAAAGAGTTGCTGTTGGGTTATGGTTTCAATCACACAATCCTGGCATGGAGCGCCTCACGAAGTAAACAAAACCCTACTGGATTTTCGGATGCCCGGCACAAACTTTTGGGGGATTCTTTTTCAATTTATTCATTTGTGATCCTGGCGGCAACTTGTTGCAGGGCATTCCTGCCTGTCTTGAGCTATCAACACCTTGCTCAGCGAATGGGTATTGCTCCGGGGTTTGTAGCTGCATTTCGTTCTTCATGTCCTTTAAGTCGATCCCTCAAATATGGCTCTTCAGGTTTGGCTGCTAACGATTTTCAAATTGGTGTTGAGCTTTTGAATCGGTTCCTGCTACGAAAAGCAAACCACACGGGATCAGACGTCCGGGTGTTGTCAGGGGAGATCATGAACAACAGGGCATTTCCTCGGCAGTCAGTTTCAAGCACCTGGTGGCAATGGAAGCATGCATTCTCTACTAGATGGAAGAAGAAATCGCATATTAATGTGCTTGAATTGGAAACCATTTTACTGGGTATCAAGTTTCAAATTAGTCGCCTCCATGCTGTTGACCAACGAATTTTTCAATTGACGGACTCATACATTTGTCTTAGTGTTGCTTCAAAGGGAAGGACCAGCAGTCAACAACTTACCAGGGTACTTAATGTCATTTCAGCCCATTTACTTGCGTTTGGACTTCATCTTATAATGGGGCATATTGACTCAGCGGAGAACCCAGCGGACGATGGTTCGCGAAATTAGGGCACCGCGTCTACTCGCTGGAAGGTTTTCCAGGGCAGAGAGGATCCGGCAACGTGCCAAAATACACCTTGACGATGCAGCACTTTCTGACAAAACCCAGGTGAGGTATTACCACGCCTTACGTAAGGTCCTCCCATATGTGGAAAAAGCAACATCGGATGATCATTTGGATATTTGCCTATGTTCCTGGATACGTCGTATGTGGCGTACAGGTGAACCTCTTCTTACCATTGGAGATGGACTGTCAGCTTTGGCATTCTTTCAGCCGTCCACAAGGCGCAAGGTACCACATGCGTGGAAATTGTTCAGTGTTTGGCGCAAAATCGAGATCCCATCAAGGGCACCACCTCTGACATGGGCCCTGGTGGTATCTATGGCTGCATTTGAATGGCAGCATGATCATTTCGAGATGGCAGTTATTTTGCTGCTTTCATTTCATTGTTCGTTACGTACTGGTGAACTGTTAGCCGTCAAAGCCGAAGATTTTCATTTGGGTCGTAAATCTGGAGTCCTTTCTTTGTACAATACCAAAAGCGGTGTCCGTTTCAATGCCAATGAGGCAGTCAGTATTACCAATTCTCTGGTTCTGGAAATGATTCGTATCTTGATTGATGTCCGCAGAGCTAATAACCTGTCTGCACTTCCTATTTGGTCTCGCTCTCCTGCCCAATTTCGCCAAAGGTTCAAGGAATTATGCAATATTATGAAGATTGATCACCATGAAATTCGTCCTTATAGCCTCAGACGTGGGGGCGCAACAGATTATTTTCAAAGGACTCGATCGATGGAAGCTACATTGGTACGTGGGCGCTGGGAATCATCCCGAGTAGCCCGTCTTTACATCAGTGACGCCTTGAGTTTCCTACCTTCTATCAAACTTTCTGCACATACACAGTCATTTATGGCCGCTTATAATTTTGATTCTTACACAAAATGAGTGTCTCCTTTTGCATGGACACAAGTTGGGGAGCGTGGAAACAGACGTTTGTGAGACATTTTTCATTTTCCTACCATGGATTTTGAAGCAAAACCATGACACTGGAAGTTTTCTCTACCATGAGATGAATTGCAATAACAGTGTCAAGATCTCTACCAT